>VFQN01000587.1_pt1 | contig 66603 bp, 83 predicted proteins | sample 3512371 | NCBI WGS metagenome assembly VFQN01 (sample SAMN10412370, study PRJNA504923) | tailings metagenome | isolation source: Replicate 2 from Balatoc abandoned mine | place: Philippines: Itogon, Benguet | collected 2017-08-28 | reverse complement strand
TAGTCACAAAAGTGTCAGAACGTGAACACTATAGGCGTGGCAGGGGCACGCCAACATCAGGCCAGGCCCAGCGCCCTGATCAGGCCTTCCACGGTTCCTCATCGTCATGGAGGAACATCCCCTGCCAGCCGCTTCTTCAGGAGGTGCACCGCAGCACGTGCTGTGCGGCTCGCGCTCGACTCCAGGGCCGGCTCAAAGTACCCAAGCCCGTCAACAAGCTCCCTTGCAACCGCATGGGACAGCAGCACGGCTGTGGCCTGGCCACCGGCTGGCGCCCCACCTCCCCCCGCCTGGCCCCCCGCCAGCCTGAACCCCTCCATCAGCACCCCGGCGGCAGCCACCACCACATCCACCCTCTCCCGTCGGCCCATCGCTTTGGCCGTGCCAACCAAGCCGGCAATGCCGTCCGCTGAGCCCATGTTCCCTCCCACGCCGGCGCTGTCTTCCTCCTCCTGCAACGCCTCGCGCCCTTGCCCCACAGCAACCGCTCCGCCTGTGCTATCCTGCTGCTGCCCCTGCTGCTGCTTGTGCTGCTGTCCAACCGCTCGCTCGCTAACACGATCCAGCCATGCAGCTCGGAGCTCGTGCAGCTCTAGCAGCATGGCGTCCAGGGCCCGATTCGCAAGCTGCTCATCCCGCCACCCGCATGCCACCGCCGTCCGCAGCAGCACGTGCCACTGCCGCAGCCGCAGCGGCTCCATCCGCGCCACCACACCGCCCCGCTCCACCTCCGCAGCGCCAGCGGCTCCTGTGCGGGCAAGCTGCATAGCAGTCTCGCCGCCGCTGCCTCCGGGCCCTAGACGCAGCGACACAGCGTGCAGGATTGCGGCGTGCAAGAAACCAAGCACAGCTTCTGAACCGGTGCCCGCCCCGGGGCCGCCGCTGCTGGTGGTGTCGGAGGGAATAAGCCCGGTGCCGGTCGCAACCGGTGGCAATGATGCGGAAGGGGAACCCCGCTGGCGGCCTGAGCCTGAGGCCCCTGCCTTGCCTCCCGCCACCTCCCCGCACAGCTGCACCAACGCCACCAGTTCGTGCCGGCTGAGGCCGGGTAGCTTGGGCCGCGCAGCAAGCAGCACCTACGTGGCGGGTACCGTGTGGCCTTCAGTAACAGGTACATCAGCAGATGGCGTTTTGGAATGCACGGCCAGCGGGCCGGTAAACAGAAGGTGATGTCCCTTGTTCATGCATGCACAGCAACGCTACCGCTTGTTCACCCCAGCGTGACGACCACTCCGACTTCAAGACAACCCTTTGGCCTTACCTTGTCATAAAAGCCCCGGTCATCGTGGCCGGCAGCACGCAGCGCCTGCGCCGCGCGCACCAGGCCACGGCCGTCCAGGTGCTGCAGCCGCGGCAGCAGCCCCGCCGCCAGCGCGCGGTACAGCGCCGTGTCCTGCACCCCCAGCCGCTGGAATGCCTCCGCCGCCTCCGCCAGCGCACCCACCGGCAGCGACGCCATCGATTTGCGCACCCCCTGGCTGACGGCCCTCAGCAGCCGGGCGCCCAGGACCGCCGCTGCCCCGCCGCCGCCGCCGCTGCCACCACGCGACGCGGACGTGGACGGCGTGCGCGCGCCGGCCTCCATCTCATCGCTGCCTCCAGGTGCCTCGCCGTACATGCACGATAGTTCGTACAAGGCGCCCACCAGGGTGGTGAGCTCGGCGGGCTTGAAGGACTGCTGCTGGAGGCGCCGCCGAACCGCGTCAGACAGCTCAACCCGTAGCAGCTGCATCGCGCTCTCGCCAGCAGCTGCTGCTGCCGTTGGTTCCGCTGTGCCCGCCGTCCCCTGCTCCAGCAGCGGCGGCGCAAGGCGCGCGACGGCCCACATGGTGCACGCCAGGTCCTGACAGTTGTACTGGTGCACGTGGCTGCGTACGGCACGCACGGAGGAGGCCAGCAGATGCGCGTGCGTCATGCGCGCGGAGCCGAAGGCCCACAGGATTGAGGACAGCGCGCGAGGGGGCAGCTCCGGGGCTGCGGCAGCCGCAGCGCGCGCAACGGCCCGCCACACCTGCGCATCCAGCTCCCGCATGCGTGCCAGGGCCACTGCGACCTTGGCCAGGTCCTGTCCCATGGGTGGCTGCTCGGTGGGCTGTGGGTCGTCGGGCTCATCCCTGGGGCGGTAGCGGCCGCGGGAAGGCGAGGAGCCGGACGGGAAGGTGGCGGCGTCGCTGGGGCTCGGGTGTGGGCTGGGGGTCAGCATGCCAGGTGCGAGCAGCAGCGGCCGTAGCACGCCGTCCCATGCGGTGGCTGGAGGCTTGGCGCGTAGCTTGCCGTACGCCCAGAGCACGTCACCGACCTCTCGCAGGCCGTGGGACGGTGGCCCCGCCGCCTCGTCAGCAGCTGGTGCACCCGGCGCCTTGCCAGCCTCCAGTCCCGCCGCGGGGCCGGTGGCCGTTGGTGCGTCAGCCACTGCAGCTGCCCCATGTGCCGGCGCTCCCCGCTTGGGGGCCTCCGCCGGGGCCTGGGGCCCTTCAGCAGGGGTGCCGCTCCCGGTGCCGCCGCCACTGCCGCCACCGCTGCCGCCGCCGCCGCCGCCGCTGCTATCAGCAGCCAACACCCGGGGACCATCTGTAGCCTTCTGTACGGCAGCTAGCCGCTCCATATGACGATCTAGCAGCCCACGGACCTCGTGCGGTCGGGGCAGGCTGCCCAGCAATACAGCCTGTCGTGCTGCTGCTGCCAGGTGGATCATGTTCGGAGCCCCGCGGTACTGCTTCAGGAGGTCGTCAATCTCCCGCAGGGAAGCGGCTTTGGTCAGCTGATAGGTCAGTGTGCGATCTTGGCGCTCCTGAGGGCTGCGGGGCGGCTCTGTGCGCTCGCGCCAAGCCGTTCCCTTTCGGGTTGGACGGGTGGAACTGTCTGGTCTGGCGTGCGGAGTGCTTCCCTCGTGTCGATGGGTTCTGTCGGGAGGAGGGTTGCTGGAGGGCAGGCTGCTGCTTCGCTGCAAGGACGCAACATCCACTGGATTCTGTGCAGCATCATGGGCAGAGGCCTGGTTTGGGGTCTGTTGGCGTGGTGCTGGCGCTCTTCGCCCTCGCCGCAGCGAGGTGCTGCCGCTAAGAGCACCGTCGCCGGTGGCGTGGCCCTCTTGGCGCACTGCGCGCTCAGGCGCTGACGCAGGATGAATGACATTAGGTCTCCCAAACCTATCGGTTGAGAGGTAAGGTATAGAGGATGGCGGCGAGCTTCTGCTTGTTGGCGTGGATGTCCATGATGCTCTTGAGGTGTGCACGAGGCGCTCCAGGCTCCAGGCAGCCCCCCTTGCTACCCTACGAATCAAATGTCCTGTTTGTTGCAGTACTCTAACATCACAGGAACGCACAGCCCCCAATAGCCAACCCTGCATCACTTCCAAACTGCCACTGGACTTGGGCTCATTACTAACCAGTAACCAGAAAAGACTGTGACAATTATTGATATACACGTTACCCTGAATACAAGGGATGCACCGTTGATACATAATTCGGTCTTCTAATTCGCTCCGGTCATAGACAGCTCCAGCTGCAGACGGCCATGTCAAGGGCCCAATGGATTTTCCTTTGCATCATAACACCAACGATGCTGACGCGATGTTATACTTGAGAGCCGAAGCGTCGCTCCTCCAGGATGGCTGGCATGCTCGTGGTCCCCTGCCTGCGCCATGGCGATACCATAGTCCTTGAGGCCGCAGCGTCAGGGACAGTCTTTGCGGTAGGTTGGAACTTTTGGCCCTAGGCGCCTTGCGCTTAGCAACAGCAACTGGGACATGGCAACAGTTGACCGAGTGCCCTTTCGGCACAGGTGAAAGCTGCCGATGAGAGCTCCGGAGTTCCAGCCGTACTGTACCTCAGCTCGGTATCAATCTGCCAGGCACGCGAACACCTGACAGCATGTTGCTTGGAGGTCGTGGAGCAGGACGACTGGGTCGGCCTGAGGGCCCCCTCACTGCAGGGACTCTACCTCCAGGCGAGGAAGAAGGCGCCTCAGCTCGTCTTCTACTCCTCTCGCCTTGGCGTGTGGGAGCAATGGAAGGTGGGCCTACATGACCCATCTGACGTCCGCCCTGGCTGGGGACACATGCTGCAACCACCACACACCTTATTGTCACTGCAGGCCGAGCCCATGTACCAGGGAGTCCTGCAACAGCATAGCCCGGCGCTATGCTTGGCCTCTCGCCAGTAAGTAGCAAATGCCTTTCCACTCACACGCTTTGCAGCGGCTGCCATCGTTTCGGTGCCTTATCCTACATTAGGGCACCACATGTCCATGCAGGCTACCATCGGCCTCACTAGGCGTCCGCGTCTGGAAGGTTGGTTCCTGGCTGTTGGAGGCCCCACAGCAGCCGCACCACGCCACTGCAGAAGGGCAGCCTGCGTCCCTGACCTCCAGAGAGTCGTCTAGCTCGGCCCTGCAGAATGAGGCGCTTGAGCTCTCGCAGCATGTCGTGAAGGGGTACGTCAACCGGGTGGTCAAGCGGCCGCTGTTCGTTGCGTTCCGGCTGTGGAGGGTGGCGGCCAAGGTGCTGGCGCAGCGGCAGCAGGTGGCAGAGGTGCACAACCAGCGGCGCCTGCTGGCTTCCTCGTTGCGCGCCTTGCAGCAGTACGCACGGCAACGGAGGGGCCTCAAACATTTGGGGTGAGTAACACGGGCTTGCCACACTTCAGGTTCCTGTCAAGTACAAAGCACATCCCTTACCATAGCTTCATCCGTATGTAGCACCACAGAGAATCAAAGAGAGAGGCTAAAACGCTGCTGTGGTGCCGCATGTAACAGGTCCCTGGCCGACCAGCTGGCCCTCAAGAGCCGACTGCGGCTGGTGCAGCGTGGCTTGCGCTCCTGGCATGAGGCTGCACGGCGCACGGCGCAGCTGAGCCGCCTGTGCCAGGTCCACCGGCGGACCGTCGGCCGCCGCAACCTCGCCGCTAGCTTTGCAGCGTGGGCCAGGTACTTGTACGGGTGCCGTTGCTGGACCAGCACGGATTCTCAGCCCCGTTGCCGTCTTGCTGCCTGCCCGCATGGTAAATCTTCTTCCAACAGGTGGCTGTCTTCCTGCCTGCGCAGCCTTTCGCAGCTGGCGCGGAGCTACCGTGAGCATTGCAGCAGCTTCCGGTCCCGGCTCGCGTCTCGGCGCGCAAGGGGCGCCTTCATAGCCTGGCGACAGATGGCGCAGGAGCAAAGGTACGGTTGATCCTGTTTGCAAGAGCAGTGCTCCTTGGCAGCAGCTCATTCCATGCCCCAAGATGCACCACTGGCCGTCGCAATTCACCTTGCTTACAACCGTTTTCCCAACGCTAGGGTCGCGATCCTCGCCATGGGCCAGCGTCGAGCGGCGGTGAGCATGGCGTCATGCTTCGCAGCCTGGCAGGCGGTGGCACAGCAGCTGCAGGCAGCTCGCGCCGCCGCCGCAGCCACCGCGCTGGCCTACACGGCCGTGTCACTGTCCGCGGTGTTCCACGCATGGCTTGGGCAGTGCCGCCGGCGGTACGAGCTGCTGTTGCGCGAGCGGCTGCTGTCCATGGCCACCCGGAGGCGTGCCCTGGCGGCAGCCTGGAGCGAGTGGCGTGCCGAGGTGGGCAACGCCGCCGCCCGGCGGGGCAAGGCAGACCTGGCATACGTGCTGCGGATGCACATGCTGGCAGGGGCGGCCCTGCGCGGGTGGTTCGCGGCGGTGGTGCGTTCCCGTACGCTGCGGCATGCGGCAGAGCACGCAGCGGCGAGGAAGCAGCGTGGGCAGCTGCCTGCTGCGTTCCGGGCTTGGAGGGAGGTGGCGCGGTGCGAGGCGCGCTGGGACGATGAGCGCAGCCCGCAGGCGGCGGCGTGGATCATGCACATCCTGCAGCGTCGCTTCGGCTTGGAGCGCAGGCGAGTGCTGCTGCAGCGCGCCCTGGGCGGCTGGGCGGCGGTGGCGGGCAGCAGGCGGCGGCTGAGGCTGGCTGGCATGGCTGTGGCGAGGAGGAGCCGACGGGTCCAGCTCAGCGCTGCGATGCGCGCGTGGCGGGGCCTGGTGCAGGCCGGTGTGCAGCTTGCCGCGGTGGCAGCTGCCAGGCGCGAGGGCCTGCTGAGGCGCCGCGCGATGGCGGCGTGGGTTAAGGCCGTGGAGGGGAAGCAGCAGCGCGCGGTGGCCGTGGCACACGCGGGACGGCGGTTGCGGCGGCAGAGCGCCCGGCGGGTGCTGGCTGCGTGGCGCGCTGTGAATCAGAGGTCCCAAGCAAACTGGCACCGCGCTGGCCAGGTGCACACAGTGGCGCTGCAGCGGCGCGTGCTGGCGTGCTGGAGGATGCGGTGCACCAGAACCGGGGCCGCTGTGTCCGTTCTGCTGCGGTGGCGTAGGTGCTACGAGGGGGGTTTGATGCGAAAGGCTCTGGCCGGCCTGCGCCGGCGGGTGGTGGTGGCGCGGTCGGTGGAGCGCATGCGGCAGCAGCGGCACCGCGCTGTGGCGCAGGCGGTACTGCGTTGGTGGCGCCGGGAGGCCGTCGACTGCAAGCGGCTGCGGAGGTGGGGGAGCCACCTGCAGCAGCGGTGGCGGCGGTGCCTGCAGCGTGGGGTGCTGCGGGCCTGGTATGCGGTGTGCCATGCGGCAGCACTGCAGCTGCAGCTGCTGGAGGCGATGGAGGTGGCGTGCTGCCGTGCACTGATGGGCTCCGGAGATACCCACAGCGACATATCAAGTGCCCCTGTGGCGGCAGCAGCTGCAGCAGCTGGTGGCATGGGCAAGAAGGTGGCCAGCCCAGCAAGCGCAGGCCTGCAGCTGCAGGCCCTGCACATCCTGGCCACCTCCCTAGGCGGCTCGGCTGGAGGTGGGGCTGGCGCGGGCGCACATGCAGCGGCACAGCTGCTGCTGTCCAACGTCCCAACCCTAGCACGCATCGCAGCGCGCTCGCACCGCCTGGCGGCCAAGGTGCTGTGCGCATGGAGGGACTGGTCGCGTGCGAAGCGCATCCAGCGGCTCACGGTCTGCCGGGCCCGCTTCCGCGCAGCTCAGATGTTGGTGGCAGCTTGCTTCCGCGCATGGATGGCCGGCGTGAGCGACATCAAGGCGCGCCGGGCAGCTGCCTTTGACGTTGCCTTGCAGGGGCTCCTGCGGGTGGCTGCTAGGTGTCTAGCGCTGTGGAGGCAGCGGGCTGGCCAGGGCGCACAACTGCGGCGGGCGTGCAGGGCGCTGCTGGGCAGGCGGCGGGACCGGCTGCAACGGCTGGTGCTTGCGGCATGGAGGGCAGATGCGTCGGCGGTGCTGGCCCGCAAGGAGCAGGCGCGGGGGGTCAGGGAGGAGGCCCAGTGGCGGCTGAAGCGCAAGGTGCTAGGGGCGTGGGGCAGGGCGCTGGAGCTGGCGGCTGTGGCTGCGGCTGCGGCACACCGGCGTGGAGAGCAGGTGCAGCGGCGACTCTTGACGCAAGGTACAGTGTTACGGTGTGTTGGCACATGCGCCCATGTTCAATTGACCGCGACCTGATCATGACAGTGAGTAATACAATGGTGTTGGGGCCCGGTTGTCACCACAGCTTGCCCTTGGCCTGTAACGAGGTTCTTGTATCACAAGGTTCCTGCGATGAGGACCAGGGGTTGCTGCCGAGGACTGCATGGAGAGTGGCAGAGCGTTGCTGTTGATTACCGGTATTAGGGTCCTACTGCTCGTCTTCTGGCAAAGTCCTACTGCAAGCACATGCTCGCGGTTGCCCCCATCCCCGAACCTGCAGTGCTGCGCTGTTGGGCCCAGCTGGCTGCCATGTCAGCCACCCACTGGAGGGAGCTGGTGCGACTGGTGCGCACGCACGGCCTGCGGAGGGTGGGCAGGAGAGCCCTGGTGCGCTGGGCCGACCTGGCGCGGAGGGAGCACCAGCGGCGCGAAGACTGGCCCGTTCTGTGCCGGTAAGCAGCTAGTGAAGTGCGCGGGCACGTCGCCTTGCTGCAAGCACTGCGCCCTGTACTCGTTAGCAAGCGAATTGTGTGCATCTCCTGTGCGACCTTCATGTCGGTTCCTGATGCTCTCTTCCTGGGTGCCGGTATATGCGTTGCGCAGAGCCTTCTACGCCTGGCGGGCTGCCGTCGACCCGGACGCCCGGGCCGCTGCAGCGGCAGCCGAGCGGCTCCAAGCAGCGCTGTCCGCACGGGCGGCCGCGCCGTCAGGGCCTGCCGCAGCTGCCTCCGCCAGCGTGCCCACAGGCAGCCAGGCGCCCTCGCCAGGTGCGCTCCTGGACGCGTCGCGGTCAAGCTGCAGCACCGTGGGCATCATCGCAGCAGCCGCTCAGCAGGCGCAGCAGCCCGCTGCATCCGCAGCTGCAGCCGCTGCCAGCTCTTCGGGCACCACACTCCCACCACCTGCCCTGCAAGCTGCCCCGAGCAGCGCTTCCTTTGACGCGTTACCAGATGCCAAGGCCACGGCAGCAGCACAACACACAAACTCAGCCCCTCAGTCGCCGACCGCCCGGGCGTCCTCTGCCAGTATTGATCCCGGCAATGGCCCAGTGCGCCGCAGCACCCACGCCGCTGTCCAGGAGGATGACGGCTATTCCTCCCCTGTGGAGGAGGTGCAGACGCCCACACGCAGCCGCAACAGGACCCGCCTGACCGACCTGGCGGACGACCTGTCCGACGTGCCACGTGTGGGTCCCGCGGTCATGGTCGGGCAGCCGGGGGGCATGGCGCACCAGGCCTACATGTGGCAGCAGTGGCAGGTGATGCAGCAGCAGCAGCAGGCGGCGGCTGGGGGCCAGGCGGGGCTGCCAGGCGGCGTGCAGCCGCCCCTGCTGCACGGTGCGCCCGGGGGCTGGGGTAACATGGCAGCTGGCATGCTGATGCCAGCGGAGGCGGCAGGCGCCTCGGATGCTGCGGCTGTGCAGGACCGGCTGAACAAGCTGGAGCTGGATCTGAGGGAGCAGCAGCTGAAGCGGCTAGAAGCCACCGGCAGCTCAGCAAAGGAGGGCGCCGCCCCGGACGCAGTGTCGTCACCCACAAAGCCACCGGTGCCCCATCCCACGCTTGGCTCCACTCGCTCCATGCATGCCATCCTCACCGCCAGCTGCCGCCCTGAACCCGGGCCGGTCTACCAGCTGAAGAACAGCACTGGCACGACCGTGGGACGAGCGAGCAACGCGTCCCTGTCGGGCATGGACTCGACCGGCAGCGCGGTGCCCAGCCCGTCCAGCACGCCCGCACCCACAGCGGCAGCTGCTGCTCCCCAGCCGGCCACAGTGCACGTCGTGCTGCACCCCTACGGTCCTTTTCCCATGGAAGCTTCGCCGGGAGGTAGCGGGCACAGCAGCCCACGTGCCCCAGGGTCCAGGAGGACTACCACCGACCAGCTGCCGTTGTCGCACGAGCAAGGCGGCGGCAGGGCTGGTGGCGCCGCGGCGGCGGCACAGGAGGGCGGTGGCGCCTTCATAGCCGGCAGTGCGCGGGATGGGCAGGGAAGCAAGGACTCTGTGCGCTCGGATTATAGAGAAGAGCAGGGGAGGGCGCCTGTGGAGCGGGGGGTGTCAGCTACCAGTGCTGCTGCCGGCCCTGCACGCCCTGGGGAGGACCCGCGACCGCTGTCGCCGTCGCCGCCGCAGCAGCTGCAGCAGCAACGGCCGCCAGGACCAGGCCGCCCTTCGGGAGCCCAACTTCCGCTTGACTGTTGGGGGCCTGCCCAGGCGGCGGCTATGCTCACCTCTGACGAGGGCACGGCAGCCCAGCAGACCCCATTCCTGCAGCAGCAGGCCGCCAGCGCCGCCCTTGCGGAGGCAGCAGCGCAGGCCGAGCACCTGTCCCTCCCGGCCCACATCAGGTACCAGCTGGGGCCCCCGCCGCGGCGGCTGCAGCCCGACGGCGAGTGGCAGCGGATGCAGAGGGAGCACGAGGCCGCGGATGCAGCTGCTGCCCGCGCGGCGCAACGGGCTTCGGAGGACGTTCCTGATGGGACCGTATCGGCATGGGACAGCGATGCCCAGGACTCTGAGGACTTGGAGGTAACGCGGTCTGGCTCTTTCTCCTTTGGCGGCTTTGCTGGCCGGGTGCGGAGGCAGGCAGTGCAGCATCCACACCAGCGGGGAGATGCGCAGCAGCAGCAGCAGCAGACCGCCCCGCTGCTGCATCCGACGGCTGTTCGGCACCACCTGCCCCCCTCACGCCTGGGGGACATCGCGCTAAGCTCGCACGGCGCTGACACCCCTCAGGCCCTTTACCCGCCCGGCACTCAGCCGCCTCCGCCACAGTCGGCCTACATGCCGCCGCCAGCCCCCAGCAGTGACGGAACGCAGCCGGTGGACAACGTTGACCGTCCGCCAGCGCCGCGCCACGTGCACTTTGCACGCGGCGATGAGGCCCCTCAACAACAGCAAGGGCCGCCAGCGGGCCTGCACACACAACCGCCGCCTTACCAGCCGCAGCTACAGCAACCACAGCCCCATCAACAGCCCTCGGGAGCTGGCTTTGCCGCTCCATCGCATTTTACTCACCCTCAAGGCAGTGCCGTGTACCCCCAGCCGTACCACGGTGCAGCAGGGGACGGTGTGCAGGGCGGACCGCTGCCGGGTCAGGCGCCGTCCGCACCTGCGGGCACGAGCTGGGTGTACGGGTACCCGGTGACCACAGGTCCAGGGCCCGCCGCCGGCACAGCGGCCCAACCGCACAGCGGAGGCGTGGGAGCGCCCAGCCACGGCATAACACACGCAGGTCCTACGCAGGTTCAAGCCGCGCCTCACACCTACGCTATGGCACAGCAGGGTCAGCAGCTCCCGGCGGTAGCCCTGCCAGGACCCGCCTGGCAGCCTCAACAGTACACCAGCGGCCAGCCACCAGCGCCAAGCTCCCCAGGGACTCAACAGCACTTAGCTGCTTTACCTACGTCAGCCGCCCCCGCGCCCACACCCAGCAACGTAGGACTACCTGTTGCGCTACTCCCTGTGCAGCCCACACCGCCCCCGTCCGCCACCTCCGCCCTAGGCCCTGGAGTGCCCCCCAACGTCACCGCCCTTACCGGCTCCTACCTCCTTTACCCGCTGGCACCCGGTTGCGAGGTCCCAAACGCCGCCACCGTCATACCTCCTCAACACCACCAACCGCAGGCGCAAGTAGGGCCCCCGGCAGCGGCGCCAGCAGCCTCGCCGCTTACCGCCGCACAACCGCCGTCATCCCCCAAGCCGCAACCCATGTCCACCATCAGCACGCAGACCTCCGTGCCCAAGCCGCAGCTGCTCGCCCCCGCCGCACCCGACATGGCAGCCCTGGACGACCTGCTCAGCGAGCTGGAGGCCCGGTCACGCTCCGCCATGTCCTCCCCACGGCGCCATGCCGTCTTCGGCAGCGGCGGCAGCAGCAGAGGCAGCGCCCCGGCCGCCATCCAGCGCACAGCGGGCGGCAACCGCGATGCCGGCAGCGGCCGTGACGGTACTGCTGACGCGCGCCAGTCCAGGGCGGCCTTGGGCATGGAGGGGCTCCACGGCATCGACAGCCTGCATGTCCGTGCTGTGACGCTCAGTGCGCCCGGGGCTCCCGTGTTCTCCGCACGTGACGGGGCTGTGGAGGCGGCTGTGGCGGACGCGCCAGGGGTCAAGCGCGTGGGCGACATGGCGGCAGCGGGTGGCCGCCTTGACTCAGGGGCGGCATGGGAGCTGGGGCCGAGGGGCGACCGGGCAGGGCTGAGAGATGCGGCGGCGGTGGCGCTGCAGCGGTTGGAGGCTGCGTCCCTGCACACGCGGGCTGCGCCCTTTGTGCAGGGTGCACGTGGGGCAGGCGCTGAGGCGGAGGATTGCGCGCGTGGACACTTCGGGGGGCAGCATACTGACGGGGAGCGGCAGGGGCATGGGGCGGGGCTCCGGGGCGCCGAGCTACAACATCAGCAGCAAGCACACGCTGGTCGGCCAGCGGACGTGGATGGGCTGCGTGCGCAGGGCCAAGGGCAGCGGCACCTGGCCGCTGACCTGGTGGCCACCTTCCTCCCTGCTGCCCACGAGCTGACGCGCGGCGTGCAGGGCTCTACTGCATCGCAAGGCCACCGCGCCACAGCACCCGAGCCCCAGCCTTCGCGCCAAGGAGGCACAGCCGCTGCTCTTTACACAGCCGCCGAACAGCACCGGCAGCATCACACTCAACCACCCGCACATGTCACCTCCCAGCACAGGGTGGCAGCGCAGCCAAGTGAATCAGACGGTGTCGACCCCCTGGCTGTGGTCGCGGCCCTTGCGCAGCGGCGCGGGAACGCGCAGCTGGCGGCGACTCTGTCCGGCCTAGCAGGGTCCGCCCCAAACTCCGCCAGGTCCGAGTGCAGCGGCTCCGCCTACACTGCCGACCGCCCCAGCCAGCATGCAGCTGGGCTTCCAGGCCGACCGGCGCAGCTGCAGTATCATCACCAACAGCAGCAGCAGCAGCCGCGTGAGAGGTATGCGCACGCGCCCCGGCAAGGCGAGCCCGCAGGGAGGCACCCCGCAAGCTACCCAAAGGCGCAGACGCGGATCAGCCTCCTTGACGCCCCGCTGCAACGTGAACAGGCCCAAGGGGCGCAGCAGCCGCACCGCCCCCAGTACGGTGAGGACGTGCGGCGCCGGCACAGCAGCGACGGGACCAGCAGCAGCAGTAGCAGCAGCACAGCCAGCAGCGGCGTGGTCGGTCCCGGCGCCCACGTGGCAGCTCTCCTGCAGCAGGCGTCGGGCCACAGGGTCCTGGAGCGGCTGGACGATGGGGCAGGGACGGGGGGCAAGGCGGTGCGGTTTGATGCGGACCCGCTGCAGTCTCCCTTGCGGGGCGTGCTGGGGCAGTGCAGGCGGCTGCAGAGGGGCGCGGTGCAGAGGGAGGTGGCGGGCAGTGGTGTAGTGCGTGAGGTGGTGGCGGCGCTGTCACCCAGGAGCGCTGTGGCGTCAGCTGTACAGGCGATGCTGCAGGAGCGATGGGGCCAGGCTGGCGTGGGGCGATGAGGCGTTGGGACATGACATGGCTTTGTGGACGAATGAGATGGAGGCATTGGCATACCTGTACAGTGGTGATTTTGCATTTTGGATCGCTCTGAGCACCGGGGGTCCCGTACGGACCCAGTCACGAACACGCGGTGCACGCTCGGGTGCACGGGCGGCAAGGGCGGCTGCGTAAGCTGGCGGGCCAATGGGGCAATACGGTAGCTGGGCACTGGCATGTGGGTAGACGTAGTGAAGGGCAAGCGGTCAAGCGCTATGAGCATTTGACCAGTGTTTGGACGTCCGCATCCACCAACGCGTGGAACACCCTTGTTTGGGGGGCTGCTTCTGGTGTGCATGTACACGTAATGGCACTTCAATTACATACTGCGTACAACACCACTTCAATAATGTACTGTGTACTTAACTACCACGCCACAGGCACATACACTCCGCGCAGCAGGAAGTGGCGGGTAACAGTACGGTATTACCGCAAGCGCGCAATCACCTGCCCACGTGCCAACGTGTTTTGCATTTGTTCAAGAACAAACTCGCACTGGCGTCCGCAGCGAGCACACGGAACTCCTCGTACACAAGCCATGTGGCATACTCCAGCGTAGGCGACCGTTTAGGTCTTTGGCGTGGGGGTGCCACCCCGTTTGCAGTGCGCGCGCGCCCGCAAGCTGGTACGCACGTGCACGGCTGGCCGCCCTGAAAGCCTAAATGCCACCGCCTGCGTGAACAGCCACATCACCATACGAAGCCATTCTAGTCAAACTCCTCCCTGTCTAATGACTTCGCAACACGCGGACGGGGTTTGTATCCAGCAGCTATGCCCTCTGCAGCAGTACTTGATGTGCATCTGAGGCGGGGCAAATGGCAGTTCCGCATTCCTGCAAAGAAGGCAGCAGTCGACCACGGCGTTCCTTGCCCACCAAGGACCACGGCAGTACGACAGGAGCACAGGCTCAACACCACGGCTATGCACGCCGCTTCGGGAGGCAATTGCACGGTGGGCCAGGGGAACAAAAAGGCGCTCAAGTGTCGAAAAGGAGCGCGCAGGATTCAGAGTTCCAGTACACACACAAAGAATAACCCGCCTCAGACCATATGTACGACCGAAACCATCATGGCGACCATCAAAAAATTCATGCGCATGCGATCGTCCACACTCCTCTCTGACGTACCGTCTACTCTGGCGACTGGACATCCTATGTAAGCACTCTGTACGGAGGCCCTGTTGCATACTCAAGACCTCGGGATCAGCCATTGTCCCTAGTGCAATGCAAAAACCAAGGAATGCCCTGTCCAACGAATTTCAATAATCTCTCCGCAAAGCCGTGAAGGCTAACGACCTACATGTGCGCTTCGTATAATGACGGAGCAACCCCATCATGTGGCCTCGTGTGTCGAAGGCTGGCAGGCCCAGTCACGCCACATACCGGCCCTACTGTGGCGCTAGTGCCACTGCTGGTGCTAGTGCTGGGTGCTCACGCGTTCTTGACGACTGTCATCACGCCAGCGACGGCGGGCGGCAACACGGCGGCAGTTGCAGGGTTGGTGTTGACCTGCGACGCGACAGGAGCAACACACGCCGTCACGTCTCCGATTGACGGTCAGTGCGGCCCAAGAGCAGCAGTGCAAGCTGCTTGTTGCTGCAACGCCATGCGAACTGAGGACCTACCTTGCCTTGCCAGCTGCATTGCATGTGGACAAAGCGCACGACCACTACCCTTCGTGGGTGACACCCACGGGCACTTCCTGCGTATGACAGCGTGGGACAACCTGCAGCGAGTGTCAAACGTGTCCTCACCTGCCCCAGCTTGGCCTTCGCTGTCAGCCTGCCCAGCGCCGCCCACGCCCTGCCGCGGTACGCCACCTGCCCCGCCAGCCCGCTCCCCGGCAGCGAGCCGCCCAGCTCCCCGCACGACAGCGAGCCGCACGCACGCAGCCCGCGGAACAGCACGCTGCCGTACGGCACGCCGCCGCCGCCTCCGGTGCCCCCTGCACCGTCTGTCGTGCCCTCTTCGGCAGGCGATGAAGGCAAACGCGCTGCTGCAGATGCCGGGCGGACTGCCCCCGCCGAGCTGACAGGCCGCATACCGGATGCGTTGTTACCGGCAGGCTGTGGTTGTGGCTGCAGCATGGGGGTGGAGCAGGCTTGCACGGTCAGCTGGGCGTTGGTGCCGCTGCGAGCAGCGGGCTTGCTTCCAAGGCTGTGGGCCGCCGGCAGGGCAGGCAGCGGCGGCACCAGCGCCCTTAACAGCCGTTGGTGTGGCAGTGCCGGGGCGGCGGCAGTGGGACCTGCAGACGACGGCAACACCGCACCGCCCGGCCCGACCCCCGGCCCCAGCCCCAGCGCGGAACGAACGCTGCGCAGCGACGGCACCATGCTGGACGTCGCCCGGCTGCTGCGTCCCTGCAGCCCATCCTCAGGGACGGAAGCCTCCTGCTCCAGCTGCTGGTGCCGGGGCATGTCCGTGGCGAGGTGGGAAGGCTGCCGTCGTGGTGGCCGCTTGGGTGCCGTGGCGGGAGGCAGCGGCGACTGCGGCCCCGCCGCCGCATCCCCCTTCACGCCCACGGCCGCTACGCTGTCCAGCTGCAGTTGGTCGCACAGCGGGTGCTGCAGCAGCTCGGCAGACCTGCGGGGCAAACGAACAAAGCAAGCCGGGTGTTGCTTCAGTGAGTTACCAATCCGATTTCATGCATAGTAGGACTCAGCAGCGTCTTGACGAGCAGGACAAAAAGGACATGGGCAAGGCGTTGCAAGGCAGCGCCTGACAGCGTGCTGCCATGGTTCACAAAAGCGTGTTTGTGCGGCCGCTGCAAAGCCCCCTGCACCCACCAGTCCAGTCGCGGCAGCAGCTCCATGCACCTCAGCAGCCACGTGGCAGCTGCCACCGGGTCCTGGAACACAACCGTCATCACGCCAGGGGGAGGCCCGTGCTTGGCCGCCGCAGCTGGTGCTGGCGCTGGTGCTGCCGATGTCGCTGGTGCCGCAACCACTGTCAGCGCGCTGCTTTCACCACGCGTCAGCTGCTGTGTAGTGAAGAGCCGTGCGGACGACCCGCTCATGAACGACGGTCGCAGGGCTGCTGACAGGGGCAGCCGTGCGGACGGCCCGCTGAGGAAGGAGGACCGCGGGGCTGCCGACGGAACGCCGCTGCCCACGCCAGTTGCCGCGGGAGGCCCCGCCCCTGTCTGCAAGGGCCCAGCGCGGGAGGCCGCACTGGTAACGCCACCCCCTTCAACGACCGTGAGCATCCTCCCGACCCCGCGCCCAGCCGCCTCCGTTCGCACAACCGCCCTCGCGTTGTGACTGACGCCCGCCACCTCCCCTTGCGTGCCAAACGTCGTATCCGCCGCCAGCTGCCGTCCCGCCGCCCCTCCGCACAGCCCCGCCGCGCCCTCGACCACGTACACAACCTGCCCCGGCCCGGCCACCAGCCGCAGCTGCTCCAGCAGCACCCGGTGCAACAGATCCAGCGCCTCCGTTGCCACACGCCGGTCCCAGCTCAGCAGGGAGCCGGCGCCGCTAACCGCCAACCGCGCCAGCACGCCGTACGACATGGGGGCTTGCAGCACTCCGAGCAGCGGCGGAATGGCACGTAGGGTGCGGAGCGGCTTCTGGAGCACAACACGGCCCAACAGCCGTTTGGGTGCCACCTGGAATAAGTGCAGTGGGGCCAGCTCTGAGGACAGCTCGTGCTCGCCCTGCCACAGCACCAAGGCCCGAAGGCCCTTGAGCGGGTGACCCGGGTTGTCAGTGGAGGCCTCCAGTGCTGCCACGGTGGCTGCGGAGATGAGGATCATGCCGCCGTGCGCCGCGTCGCTGACGGCACGTGCCAGCCGCAGCGGCGTGCCCGTGTACTGCACGCGGCCCGAGGCGGTGTTGGTGGTGACGTCGTGCGGGGAGGGCAGGCCGGTGTGCAGGCCGACTGCAGGGCAGGGCAGGGCAGGGCAGAGAAGTCAAGTATTGATGCGCGAACCAACATGTGAACAGCGTGCCCGGTCTCTGCACCTGGCTTACGTTAGGTGTAGTCTGTCTAAAGCTCAACGCCCGTTTCTTAGAATGCCAATTGGCTCAAGCAGCAGGCAGACGGCGGTTGCTCTGCAACAAGGCAGCCCCAACAATGTCGTGTACTTACTCCTCACTCGCATGCCGCGGTAGACCACAGTCAACGCGTGCGCCGGGCCACGGGGCGAAGCGTCAGGCAAATGCCCCTGTGCTGCAGCCGCTTCTCCCCTCCCAGTGCATTCCTCGCCCGCCGCAGAGCCAGGCTCCATGCCTCCCGCCCCCGGCCCCAGGGCGCCTGGCTGCCTGTTCCCTGCCCTTGTGGCATGGGCTGCCTTGCACACGACAGCCCATTGATTGCAAAGCGTGGCCAGCAGGTTGTCGGTTGGCACCAGGGCCTCCTTCTCAGCGTGCACATGGTTGTTGACCCCGCACTCCATGCTGTTGGTCTGCGTGAACCCCAGACTTTGGGCCGCAGGTGCGGACGAGTCGACGCTGTACGGTGCTGCTGTTGCTGTTGTTGCTGACCTCGTCGTTGCTGCTGTCGTTGTGGCAGGCACGCCTGTGTCCGACAACCCTGAATACGTCGTGTTTCTGCTGAAACCCGGGCCCGCAGGTGCGCCTGCTGCGACCGAAGGCCCAGGCGCCGGCCCAAGCAGGTGTGCCGAACCCGTCGGCGTCGGTCCACGGTGAGGCCAAGGTACTGAGTCCTGCACAGGGCTGGCGGCGTACTCCTGGCGGCAAGAGCTGCTGCCTTCCTGGGCGCCCGGACTTGTGACGCTGAGGCCTCCGTTGCCGAGCACAGCGCTGGATAGCCCATGCGGCCCCACGTGCGCACCCGAGCTGGACGGCGCCTGCTCCAGCTCCCAGTGGGCTTGCAGCCACCTGTGCGAGCGGAAGGGCTGCAGGAAGGGCGGAGAGGCATGCCCCGGAGGCAGGGCGGCTCCCGGCGCCGTGGCGGAGTGGGCTTGCAGGCCGAGGACGCTTGGGGACGGAGACAGCGGGGCCTGGGAGGTGGTGGAGGGGAGGCCATGGGCCGCCTGTGACGGGGGCAGGGGTGGAGGATGGATGAGTAAGGTGGGCGGTGGTTAGGCGTGCACTGCAATAAGGCTTCGGCTGTAAGCCGCGTACCGGTGCTGGTAACCTACTACCGGGTACCCCTGCACAACTGGCCAGCACCCTATCCCTGCAGCCCTGCCAAGCACAGTATACGGTGCGCCATACGCGGGCTCTGAACCTTGGTGCATACAAGTGCCTCCCTTGCGCGCCCTCGTGCCTCACCCCGTTTTCGTCGGCCGAGATGCGCGGCTGGGGGCAGCGATGCGCTGAGGCAAGCCCCCTCAGCCGGCTGTGCTCGGCCGCTGCCTCCGGTGGCGGGCTTGCCGCCGATGGCAGCTCAGCGGCAGGCGCCGCAGTGCCGCTGCCGCCACACTTGGGTCTGCCGCTGTCCGCGCCCTCCTGCCCCAGCATCATGGCCCCCCAAGCCACCGCCGCCAGGGCGCGGGAGGCGGCCCGCCGAGGCGTGGGCAGCAGGGCGTCATCGCCCTCCTGTACGGCGGAGGCAACGTCGCGAAGGGTCTGCTGACCTGGCGCCGCAGATCCACCAGGTCTGACGGGCTGTGTGGCGCCGCTGCTGGGGCTCAGCGCGTGCCGGAGCGCTGCCCAGGTGCTGCTGCTGTCGGCATGCTGCCCCTGCACCCAGTGCGAGATCTCGGAGGTGGGAATGCCGAGCAGTTCTGGCGTGATGAAGGGCGAGGGGCTGGCGAAAGCGGAACGGCTGACACGTGCCATGGACGCGTCGGTGGGCCCGAAGGCCTGCTGCCTGTGACCGTGGGGGTCCCGGGGCTGCGTGGCGGCGCTTGGGAGGCCGGTGGACCGCCGCTGACCGTGCCCGAAGGAGGAGTTGTGCTGCTGCTCGTGCGAAGCCGGGCGGGCAGACAGCTGTGACGGCGTGCTGCTGGTGGTGCTGGAGGTGGGCCCAGGGACGCCGGCGGAGGGCAGCGGCGACGTGGTCAGGCGGCGCCTGGTGGTGAGTGACGTCACAGGGGCCAGGGCGGAAGCGGCCCGGCGCAAGCCCCGCTGCGGCAAGCTGCGGGAGTGGGCACGCACGCAGGCCAGACGACAGCATCTTGTAAGGGGTTATATCATGCGGGCGTAGTGAACTGAAGGCCGTAAGGATTTTATACGGGGTGCCACTCAGGACGCAAGGTTGGATGCTGGCCACACGCCAATTTGCCGGTGCGTTTAGGCGGGTTAGAATGTGAGTTCGTCCGGTACTTAAAAGGCTGTGCGACGAGAGCATGCGGCGTCTGTCGAGCCTTACCGTTGGTACATGAGCACCTCTCCGCAGGGGCTTTCCTTTGGTTGGCCGCCCTCTTCGGGGCTGGACCGGAACGCGAGGAGCTCGGCGGGCCATGGAGCGATGAGGAGCGCCTGCGGAAAGCAGGCCGCAGGAAAGTCAAGTCCCTGGCATGGTGCTCCACACAACAAGGCCCAGAAGCTCAGCAACCGCAAAGACAAGCCAATGACGTGCTGCAAGTGGTCGCTTGTCAGCAGGCTCGCACCTGCTGCACCTCTACGCTGAACCTCAGGCCGTCCAGCGGCGTGGGGAAGGCGAGCACGAACGAGTCGCCCTGTTAAATGAGATGGAACAACGACCTTGGAACGGTGCATTGAGGGCTTGAGGGGACTCAGGGATAACGCGTTCTGGGCTCCACCCCATGGCTGGGTGCTGCCCGCTGAGCAGCCGCACGGCGGCAGTTGCGGCGTGCACCCTTGGCAGTGGCGCGGAGGTGCACGACGTTGGGGCGCACGCATTGCAGTGTTGCGTGCGCAGCGAGACAGCAGGGTATGCCCTGTAGAATCTGGCCAACAGACATGGCACGATGTCCAGTGGTGTTGCGTCAATTGCAACAGGCTGCCGCCGCACCTCTGTCCAGCTCTCGTATCCGCGGTTCGCCGCCGCCGTTTCTCGCATCAGCCGATGGTGGACGTCTAGTGCATTGTCCTGCGGGAGGCACGTGGTTAGTTGATTGCGGAAGTGATTGCGGAAGGCCGTCAGACGATTAGTGTGTGTGGGGCCCCCAGCATGCCGAGCAGGACGCGTGGGCTGCTACCAAGTGCCCTGAGTGGGGCTGTACCGGCAAAACTGTCAAAACTGGACTCATGCTTTGGGAGCTCACCATGACGACTGCAGGGAGGGCCTCCCACAGCATCGTTGAGTCCTGGATGTCGGTGACGCACTGGGGAAAAAGTAGGGGATGGGCGAAGGCTCAGGTGCAGCACACGCGAGCGTCCTTGCTTGCGCCGGGCCCACAGCTGTTCCCTTCAAGCCTCGATGTAGATGAACGCATGCGGCCACTACTACTACCAGCAATGCACGATTAGCAGTAAGGCGCACAAAATGCTTTACGAGAGGTTGCACACAATGCGGCCCGTCCTGGCAGGGCGTCCACCAGGGGGAGCGCCCTGGCACCCACCAGAGTTGTCAACCGCCCGGGGCCCGGAGCGTCGGCCGCTGCCGTACCAGGCGCCCGCGACTCATTCGAACGGCGCCGCCGGCGTGCCACCACCAGCACGGCGCCCGCCACCAGCGCCATGAGCGTTACGGCGCCGCACGGCACCGCAACCGCCACAGTTACCACCTTACGGCTGTTTGAGTCGTCGCTGCGGGGCTGCGGTGGCGGACTGCTGGGGGGCGCTCGGGGTGCCCAGCTAATCGACCTGCATGCAACATGTCGAGCAGAGCGTGACCAAGGCATGGAAGTGTCGACGCTGCCCATAAGAAGCTGTCAGGGAAGAGCTGGGACGGCAGCCCTATGATGCAGCATTGCCAGGGACGAAGGTAGGCACCCGGTGCGGCCGCCCACCTGCGGTACTGTACGGCAAAGGCGTCCTGGCCGCCCTCAGCCGCCACAATCTCGTCCAGGGAGGCCCTCAGGTTCCCCATCACCGATTGGATGGTCACGTTGTCAGGGGCAGTGGCCGCGATCAGCAAGTTGGCACTGCAGGGGCAGCGAGGGGCCAATAGTGCACCGGTGAAGTAAAGGCAGCAGGGGAAACGAGCGAAGGGCTGCCTTTAGGTAGCACTATGGCTGCTTAAGCAGTGCATTAGAACTGCTCGACGCCTGGACCAATGTACGACGCTACTGCAGCTGCTTCTGCAAATCAGCACACCCTGACTCACGTGATGTTGGAGGTGAGACGCAGCTTGAGGTCAGGGTTGACGTTTGTGTTTTGCAGCACGCGGCCGTAAATCTCCAGGAAGCGCCGCGCGTCGCCGTAATCGTACCCCCGCGCCACCCACAGGGGCAGGTTGTCCAGTGCCGTGTCGGCCAGGCGCATGGGGGTCAGCTCTGCGGTTGTGAGGGACAACGGTTTGCGGCGAGGGCCATCAGGTCAAGAAGGGGGCGCATTGGGGGCGAAAGGTGCCGACATACAGCAGTGCAATGCCTCTGCGTCCCTTCGTCGGCCATTACAGCTCCAGTCGTAAGGAGCTGAAAGACTTGCAGTGCGGGTGCATGTCAACAGTTGTGCCGCTGATAGTGCAATGGGCTAACGCTACATACGGTACCGCACATGTGCATCCAATGAGCTAGTCGTTGGCAGCCACCCGCATGCAGCAGGCCCAAGTGCCCTCACCGTTTGGCTCGCGCAGCAGCCCCCGCGTCCCAATGACTCTGGGGCTTGCCAGGAAGGAGAAGAGGTTGTAGGTGTAGAACACGTACTCGGGGGAGGACAGGCCGTTGATGAGCGCAACCGTCACCGTGACGAACTGCGCCTGGTTGACCAGCACCCTCTGGCCGTCCGCCTGCAAACGGGGGATGCGTCGCATGGTCGACGCCACAGGGCTCACCCTCAAGCCACGCGACGCGGGCCCAGTTGCTTCGAACGGCTGTGTGCTTTGCAGCTGTATCCTGTTGCAGTAACAACCCAATGAGTGTAGCATGGAGTGGAAGGGCACATACATTCACAAGCCGCTACCAGTCGCCTACTCTGCAACCAGTGTACAGCCGCTCCGCACGTGACATAGGCAGTGCACCCCTGCCTCAGACTGGTGGCTGCGTCGCAGGCCAGGCCGCCGTACACCCCGACCGACCTACCTCCAGCAGTGTGTCTGTGGCCAGCGGGCAGAGCTGTGCGGTGCAGGGCACCAGGGTGCGGGTGGCCCTGTCCAGCACGAGCGTGGAGCCAGGCATAGGGGCCATGCCCATGCGGCCTCGCATAGCGGTGTTGGGGTCTTTGGGGCCACCCAGGCTACCCAGCTGCAATTGACAACAGCGATATAAATGCATCAGCAACACCTTGTGCGAACTTATCAGGTGAAAGTGCAACGAAACATCGGAAATGCATATTGCGTAAATTCACATGTAGCACGCGCGTAGCCACGCAGGGCATACAGCTGTGCTCAAGGTTGTACCGTGCATGCAAATTACTGGACGCCAGCTGGACGGGCAGCTATGGTCGAGTGGCGCAACCTAGAGGTACCATCTACACTGCGCGACGCACAAACGTGATTATACCCCAGCTCCGGCGCGGGCCTCACCTTGAACTCTGCGCCGTCCGACAGCGCCATGAGGCACCTCCCCTGCATGAAGCGCTCGCTGCGGCACATGGGCGCGTCGGACTCGGTGGGGCCCACCGCACGGAAGCGACGCATGAGCTGCAGGGGTCACACCAACGTGCACGGGCGTCAGCGGAACATCCGGTACAGTGGTACAACAAGCTGGGGCCTGGTCCAAGACCGTCCTCCGGGGCTTCACCACGCCACAACAGGGTGCAGAGAGGTTGCAAGGGTGGACGCGGCCGTAAGGGGCCTGGAAAGGTCCCGGGCGGGCTGGGAGGAAGCACCGGGGGGGCAGAGAGAGGAGGGGAAGGCGGCCCCGGGTCCGAACCCGGTGGAATGTTGGAGCACATGGGCAGAAACCCCTACCATCGACTCACCGCCAGCGCCGCGTCCATGGCCGGTGTATCCACCAGCGGCTGCAGGGTTTCGGGGTCCCACAGCACGCCGTGGCTGGGGCCCTGCGTCTGCACATAGCTGCCAAAGATGGCGCGCAGCACCAGGGTTTCGGAGCCGCAACCTGCAACGCAGGCAGATGTAAAAGGGGGCAGCCGGCGAGGCAGTCCTGAGGCCCGGATTCCTGAGCGGTGGTGGCACACGGCTGTGGTGCACGTGGCCAGCGCCCCCGAGCCAGCCATGATAGCGCAGGGCAGCTGCTCAGGTACAGGAACGCTATCGGTAGGTGCGTACGAGTACGAGATCGCTGCAATAAGGCCCGATGCCGATTGTCGTAGAAAGCTGGCAGTAACAACTTCAACGTCATGACGAGGCCGTGGGGACGAGGTCGTTTCCATGCCAAAGAAGTCCCCTCAGCTCTATGCCTCCCAAATGCCGCAATAGGGGCGCCAATAGCTCGCCCGACGCGTGTGGTGTTGTGTCGTGCCGGCAGGACGCTATCGTTGCCAACCCGCACCGGTACTGCGGGCTGCTGCACCGCCGCGCAACCCCGCACACACAGCCCCAAGGACCGACGACGTACCAATTGGGTTGAGGCATGCGCCGATGAGGTTGTCCGAGCCGTTGTGGTACCGCTCGGCCAGATCCGCCATCTGCTCCCACCTGCAGCAGCGACAGTGGGCAGTAGGCTCCCCGAGCATCAGAGAGTCGAACTGAGTGTCTTGACAAAGCACTACAACCGACTCCAGTGCAGGAGAAGCACCGACGTGGGAGAGGCCCCCGCAAGGGACTGCAACAGCACTGGTCGGGCGGTGGCAAGGCCTGCAACATGTCGAATGTGGAAGTTACACTCTGAGCTCGGGGTATCAACAGAGGCCTACAGAGCAAGCCGTAAACCCCGCCTGGTCACAGCCGGAGTAGTTCAAGCGTTCAGCGATCGTCACGACCCGTTGTAGTGGCGGTCGTTGGGAGCATACACTTGGGATTGCCAGGTGCTCACGTCTGCGGCACAGTGAGGTTGTCCCGCCGGAAGATGTCCAATCGGTACATGAGAACCATGGTGGTTCCCAGCAGCGGTATTCCCGATACGCTGCCGTTGTAGAAGGCGCCCGCCGAGCGAATGAGGGGCGATAGGTCCGGCCAGTCGATGAGTCGGTCGCGCGCTACGCTGAACGAAATGTCGGTCAGCTTGCCGGGGACCTGCGAGGCGTGCGGACGCGCATGGAATCAGGAAGTGCGCCGGTTGGCAAAAGGGTGGGGGACAGTGCCGACAACTCGGGGCGTTGTACCATGTGTTTTCCACGTGCGCCAGGGCGGTCAGCAGCGGGTTTTGAGTACGGCACAAACCGGTAAATTGGACACATCGTATGCTTTCCGTGCTATGTAGCCAGCACGGCAGAAAGGCTGCGCAGACAGTGCGGCGGGCCGCGTATATGCGGGACAGCACAGGACTGCTGCGTTACAACGTTCACCCTTGCCTCCCAAAAGCCGCACCTGGGCTGCATCGCCGAAGCCAGTGGCGGACGTGATGATTGCATCGTAGCCGGAGGTGTCGTTGGGCGGTGCAGGGTCGCGCAGGGCCAGCCTGCGCTGGACCGAAAATGACGTCTGCAGTGCAAGGCATGGGGAGTTGCGCAACGCGCGGATGGTGGGAGGACGATTGGTTGCCCAAGGCCGCAAGATGGCCCCGTTCGCAAGCGTGCAAGGGAACCACTGGAGTGCAATGCGCGCAAGGCTTCTGTCCTGCATGGTTGCCTGCGTCACAAGCTTCAGCGCAGCAGCAGCAGCAGCAGCAGCAGCAGCCGAACGTGGAAGGGCCCAAGTACGTCTGCCACCTCTCGGCCGCCTTGCGACGTAGCGTGCGAAGGGGCTGCTCCCTTAAGCCAGCCTCGTGCCGCAGCGTATCAGACCTCTGGAGACCTTTGCTACCGGCGTGCCATGGCGCCCCGTCAAAAGCTTACACGGTCCCGGCTCGAGTGCATACCCGCATGCTAGGGGCCGCTCGACACTCCCTGCAGGGCACCACCCGACGGCCTGCACCCACCAATGGCAGGACATCAAAACTGATGCCGATGCCGGTGGCCCGGGCGAAGCTGCTGTTCCCCGCGCTGGCCAGGGAGCGAGCGAAGCCAAAGTCCGGGGACAGGACACGGATGGGCTGGGGCAGGAACAGTATGCAAGAAAGGGAGGAGAGAAGGTTACAGAGGTCTCACATTGCTCGGCAGATGGGTGGCGCCTGCATGCAGGGTTGGCTGTCAGGGCCAGGCCAAACACATGATCGCAAACAAGCAGCTGGAGGCAAAGGACCCTGGGCACTGGCGGCCAAGCTGATGAATGTCCATCACAATGGCAACACTGCGTTACAGTGCCGTGTTGCTGGACAGGATCGGACAGGATGGCAATGCGTCTAGGCGGAATGCGGTCATGCCGTGGATCACCACGTTGGGTAACCATGCACGGGGTGGGACGGGGTGGGATGCGTGTGTGTCAGGTACATCGGGCAGAGCGTGGGAACCGGTTGTGCAAGCATGCCATACCCGCCGTGCGCCGGGCCGGTTGACGCAGTTCCATAGAAGTGACGAGGCGCTGAGTCGGGGTACCGCGTCGTTGGGCCCTGCTTTACAGCTGTGGGGAGAACAGCCGACAGCCACCCGTCAGCCTGCACCCCTTACACCGGCAGCATTACGCATTACTTGACATCCATGTAAGTCGCGTTCACAGGTCGACAAATCCGCGTTGCTTAGGGTCCACTTCGCAGCAGGGCCAAGGACTTGCCACGCAATCGTGTGTAGCCCTCCAAGCCGGTAGAAAAAGAGGGCAGAGGGGACTGTTTTGTGGCACGTAACGCACCTGTACAGCACGTCCACCAAATTCATCCTGGCGCAGTTGCTGTCTAGCGTGAGGGGACCTTGCTGCGTGTCAATTCCATCCAGCGCGTCCGTGGCACCGATAAGTACCGCGACCAAGGCATACAGCAGTATGCCATAGCGCATTTTGTTAAAACTGTTTGGAAACGCTCATCCGCGCACTGCGCAAATGCCGCTGAAGAAACGCCACAGAGCGGAACAGGGTGGGGTCGCCATCCCTGTATGCTTCAAAGCGGTAGACTGGAATAAGGCTAGTGTCATGGGGCCAGGTTACCAAAAGCGTCAAGTGTCAGGTCTTCCATGACGAAGAAAGTTGAGCTACATAGATGTTGACACGGCCTGAGGCGTCGCAATAGAGTTTAACCTGTACAGTGTGTCAGCAACAGGCACCAAGTGGCGAGGAGAAGTCCGGACAGGCATCATCGCGAGGGGCAGTTGGGATGGCAGGGGGTGGTTGCACGGTCACACGGCTATGTGTCGAGCAACATTTGAGCATTTTACACTTCGCTTTCTGTCTTGCATCCCCCGCCACTCATGTGCATATGCCTGGTGGCCAGCCGCGAGTTGTGCTATGGACGGCACGAAGGCGCCAAGCCTTGATACTGCACGACCCTACGTTACATAACAAGCTATGTCAGATGAACTAGCGCATAGCTGGAGGCGGGTGGCCAGTACCTCCGAGCTGTCGGTGCGTGACTCCAAGTGGCTTGCCGACAGGGCACGTGTGCGACAGGTGCAGGTCCCTCCCAAACAAGCTGGTGTGTGTACTGTAGGTACTCCTGCAGAAGAGCTCTGGCGTAGATGCCGCAAGGGGCCACATCTCAGCTGGCACGAAGAAGGTCACGCACCGTGCTTCGGGGTAAGCACGTCAAACGTTGCGTCTCTGACCCTGTGAGCGCACATGGTCTTTGCTCAACCACTGCACTACCGCCAGCCCCGCAGGCTGCTTCTCCTCTTCCTTGCTACTAGTCTGCTACTGTTGACGCTCGTATATGCGGTGAGTAAGGCATACTGCCAGAGGCCTTGTGCAGGGTCAGGACGGGGCCCTTCGGTGGGGCCACGCGTGCCTTCCCTGCACCTGCAGCTTAAGGGGCCCCTGTCAGGCCCCTGGCCCCTGTGCTACATGCGCCCTACCGGAAACACCAGCTGTTAAGTGGTCACCCAGACTGCACCACGCCGCTGGATAGCTAACACACATTGCTCTCCGATGCGTTCACGGTTCAGGTGGCCTTCTTCATGCCTCACGGACGCCTGCCGAGCGTGCTGGCACACCTACAGGCCCGCTCGTAAGTACCGGTACGCGCACGTGACACGTCATGCGCTGTAGCAGTTGTGCAGCAGAGTGGCGAGGCTGTTGCATGTGCTGCTGTATGCGAGTGCGAGGTGGAAGGGGCGACACAGCAAGTCACACGGCTCGGCTCCTTACAGACCAGGGCAAGAGCAGCGACAGGGCAGCGCCCTTCACACGCAGCCCCGCACCGCACCGCACCGCCCCGCACCGCAGCGCCCCGCACCGCACCGCCCCGCACCGCACCACACCGCCCCGCACTGCACCGCACCGCACCGCACCGCACCGCACCGCACCGCACCGCCACCGGTGGACCCCGCTCCTGCCCCTAGGCCCCCTTGCCTGGCTGCTGCCCCTGCCCCTGCCCTCTTGCATGACTTGATCAATGTCGTGCCAACGCCGGGAGACATACCCTCTTGCGGGCCATTTCGACCGCAAGCGCAGTCGGTGCCAAGGTTGACAGCCGCCCACATGTTAGGCGAAGCCGCTGAGGCGCACAGACGTGCTCGGTCTGCTGCCTGAGGTCACGACCACATCCGGCGTGCCAGCCCAGGCACCGCGTCTGCACATTGGTGCTTGCAATCCCAACCTGGAGCCTCTACTGTCACGTGTGTATTACGTACTTGTCGTGCAGGGACCTGATGTTCAGGGTGTCCTTCGCGTTCCATGCAACAGCCATTGGGGTAAGCAGCTACGCACCTACCAGAACACACGGCGCTTGACAGCGTGCTGGCACCAGTGTCTGTGCCGCTACGTAACAATTTGCTGCAACAGCTCGTCCCCGTCGGCCAAGCCGTTGCCTGGCGCTCATTATTGATACTACTGCTTTTACCCTGGTCAAGCAAGACACCCACAAGGGGAACAGCAATGCATGAGCGGCAGGAGGCCTGCGAGTCTGGGCGGACAATGACAGCAGGGGTGCCTCTGGCCTAGGGCCCAACAATCTGTGCCTGGACCTTCCATTGCTTGTAGGTGCTTCTACATTGGTTCAGTCTGAAGCTCTTCCGGCACAACTCGTCCTGACGGAGGGCTGCTTGTGGGCGGCTCCGGGGACGCGCATACTATTTACAAAGTGTGGCAGAGGGCCGCAGTATGCCAGCATGCCGGCTTGCCTAGCTGTGCATGTTCTGGATTGACCTGTCAGGCCTGTTATGTTAGTGATGCATAATGAGCAGTTGCAAGGAGGGTCTATTGTCATTTACGGCAATCAGGAGTGAGCATGGCAGCTTCTATTGCTGCTTTTAGGCCCGTACTGCAGATCCTCAACGGTAACAAAGGCGCGCGGTGATAGGCTATCCTGTGCAACCGTTGTCAAGGACGCTCTGAATGCTGCGCGGGGATCCGTTTAGCGCACTGCTTACTAGTACAAGTTTGTAAGTGACGATACTAGCAGTCGGCAGTGTCACATGTTCTGTGTCAACCGGAGTTGAGGCAGGTTGAGGGAACAGTAAGGGGCGGTACAACGCAGGTTGAGGGTATGTGTGACTGGACGCGGGCCGGGAGCAACAGAGGGAACCATGATACGCCATTATCATTATTGTCAACCCGAACTTCTTACAGCAGACATGCGTCTAACGTGCGTCACCCTCCGGCTACCGAGCAGTACCGAAAGACGCCGCTGCGTCAGGCCCCAGCACGGTGCAACGGCCTTGCCTTTGCACTGTTACACGGTGCAGTGGCCCGTCCAGACAGTGCGGACACAAGTAAATCCCATGCCCAAAACGTAGCAACCCATGCTATCGGACCGTCAGGTCCTCGAGCTGCTGCTGCTGTTGCTGCTGCTGTTGCCTGAGGGCTTCAGCGTGCTTGGTTTCGCTGTCCGGCCCTCGCCGCCGTGGCGACGTGCCCCGCCCGCCCTTCTTCTGCAACGCCACAAACGTAGGGCGGACACGCTCCTGCGGCACGAGGTAATGAAAGGAAGAGGGCGAAATGAGGAGGAGTGACACAGCGTTCAGGACAGACGCAAGGCAATAAGGGGGAGCTAGGCATGGGTATCTACCTAGACCTTTGTGGTGGCATAGCTTGGTGCAGCTCGCATGCCGTGCTGTGGCGTGTCACGTGCCGTTAGGCCGGCATGCACACTGCTGCTGTCGCACCTGGGCTGCGAAAGAGCCACACATCTGTGTTGCTAATCCTATCCCCGACCTCCGGAGGACCCCAGCTCATGTTCCCCAGCACTGCGCTTAGTCAATAGGTCGAGTACCCACACAGCACCCCTCACTCATCCCGCGGGCAGAGCTTACCAGGCTAATGGGCAGGTCTTGGTGCGCCACCACCTCATCCAGCGAGGGGCCGTCCAGGCCGCTAATGTACTGATTGCTGGTCGACGACGCAGCGCCCGCCCCTCCAGCTGCCGCAGCCCCAGCCGCCCCCGGTGCCGGCGGCTTCGTCGACCCGCACGTGTACTGCTTCTGCACGTCCCGGATCTGCGAGCACAGCGCATCGTACGACGGTGCAGCGATGAAGGGCGGCGGCCGCGTGCGCAGCAGGTGCTCCGCGGTGGCGGGCGCCGGCGGCGGTGCGAGCTGCGCCTTGGGCGCCAGCTTGTTGGTGAGGTACGCCCTTGCGAGGCTAGGGTGCATGCCCGTGTTGGGTATGCTGTTGGGGAACATGGCACTGTCCCGTGGGGCCTCGTCCCCTCCCTCCGCCCAGGTGATCCGTGTGCCCGTGTCTGACACCAGGGGCTGCGGAGACGCCGGCTCCGGCTCCTGCTCCTGCTCCGGCGGGGGCGGCTCTGGCTGCGCCGCGGGCGGCAGCTCAGCCCCCGGTTCCTCCGCGCCGTCCTCCACCACACCCTTGACGGCCGTGAGGAAGGTGCGATCTGGGTCGTCCTCGGGGCGCGGCTGCGGCAGGCGGCCGCTAGCCCCCGGCAGCGCGTGGTCTGGGACCACCGTCTCGAACGAGATGAGCGGGCCCCGCAGCAGCGCCTTGCGCATGCGTGCGTCCACCACCACCAGGTGGTCCAGGATGGAGTCCAGGGCCTCCAGGTCGCTGACGCTGGATACGCCCCACGGGGGCAGCGCGCTTGCAGCAGGCTGGCCCCCGCCTTGCGCCTGCCCGTCGGCGGCCATGGCCGCTGTGGCAGCTGCCAGCACCTGCTCCGCGAGGTGCTGTTGCTGTTGTGGGTCAGCGTCGTTGTGTTGAGGGAATGGGTATGGGTGCTGCTGGGAGCGGCCTAGGGCAGGAGAGTGCCCCGGCCCTGCGCTGCCGGCCCGCTGGTGCTGCTGCTGCTCCAGCTGCTGCTTGAGGGGGCTGTTGCGCATGAAGGCGCTGGGGGGCTTGCGCTTTGGCTGCCATGGGTGTGAGGCAGGGGTTGGCCCGGGGAGCACACTGCCAGACTGCTGGGGCACTGGCTGCATGAGGAGCTCCGTGGCGCTCGAGTGCTGGGCGTGGGATGCAGACAAGGACCCTTGCGCCCCTGAGGCGTAGCCATGCATGAGGGGGGGTAGCCGAGCGTTCTGTTGCCCGCCAGTGGGGCCATCGCTCATGTGCTGCTGCTGCTGGGGATACGGCAGGGAGGCAGCCAGGCCAGGGGACCCGGGCGTCCCCCGTCGTGAGTTGCTCGCAGCACGTTCCTTTGTGGAGGCGAGCGCCTGCACTTGGCGGGACAGCCGGGCACTCGCCGCGGACTCGGGATCGCTGGTGGCCATCAAGCCCTGCGGCACATATTCAGGGAAATGTGTTTAGTTGTGTAAGTGCGACAATGCATGGGCTGACAGGCGCTGCGCGAACGCCTACATGCTCCCCAGCAGGCTCGCCCAGCAGTGACTTACTGTTGGCGGGGAGAAAGAGTCATTTAGGTTGATAGCTGCAGCCTTCGCCATGACTGGTAACGCCCTGAAGTGCTGCTCTAAGAACGAGGTTGACACTGTCAAAACGACGGTAACCCGACTTCTAATTGACGATGCGTACACAAAGGGTTATGTTGTCGATCCATATGTCTCATGTATGAAAGGATGAATCGGTGAGTGCGCGTGTGTGCAGCTTACTAGCCTTTCATTGCCTGGTGTTGTGGCAGTTCTCTGCGTCTGGGTCAACACACGTTACATAAACTGAGCGAAGGTTGATATTGGTCTGCAGCCATACTCCACAGCGCGTGTCCTTCCTGATGGCATGTTGCACGATGCCCACCGAACCAAACGGTTTTGCATCGGGGCTTTGCAATCCTCTCGCCTGATCGCTGCATGGTAGAAAGCAACGCTGCTTCTCAGAAATAGCTGTTGTAGGAGCTGGTGTAGGATCTAGCGTGGACTCGTCTACTGCCCACGCAGCCACAAGCTGCGTCGCTAAGCAGGGATGCGTGCACTGTGACGCACGAGCGCAACGCATTGACTCAGCAATTCTGCCTACAATGCAGCTCACCAGCTGCAGCGATAGGGGCTTGGGAGCGGGCAGCAGCTCTGCTGGCATGGCCGCAAGCACCTCTCGCGGTCCGGTGTTGCGCGTTCAGCCCGTAACCACAACACGATATGGGGCTGGACAGAGGATCCCCACGCGGATACATGCTCAGCGTGCCAGGCCGGTGGGTTGGCAGGCATGTCGTGGACCAGCTCCCGCAGCCCAACACCTGCCTGAAGTGCCTGGGCCTCTCGTTCGGGTTACCCGCCCCGATCCACCTTCTGCCCTCTGGCTGACCTCGGCCCCACGGCATCCCTACCCTCTCCCCCTGATCACAGGGCCGGTCTGGCCCTGAATCGAACGAGTTTGACAACCCCTACGTCGGTAACCCCTACCCCGAGTACGAACTTGCAGCCAAATACGACATCCATGGCAACCCGATAGATGAGGAGGCGGCAGCGGCTGCGGACGCGGCGCGCGCCCGCCAGCTGTCCGCCGCCCGCCGTGCCCGTGCCGACGCAGCAGCTGCAGCCGCGGAGGAGGAACGTGCGCGGCTTATGCGACTGCAGGAGTACCAATCCAGTACGGGCCTTGGCGCCATCGCCCGCTTTCAGGATGTGGACGAGGCGGGAGGAGACGTGTCGGCTGAGCTGCGTGGTGAGGGCGAGCTGGGGCGCGTGAATGGATGCGTGTTGGGGCTGGCATGGGCGCGGGTGGCAGCCCGCTGGCGAAGCAAGGCAGGTCCTAGCATCGCGCACCGACGTGACTGGTCCGTTGTTCCACGACGTTTACGGCACGTGCTGCCGTGGATGGTTGGACATGAAGTCTAGACTAACCCACATCCGCATTTGGTCAACCCATTTCTTCCTCACCAGACGCCGACCTGGACCTGCTTGCTGCGCGCGTGGCGGCGGATGGCGGCGACCTGGAGGCAGACTGGGCGGCGGTGGAGGCGGGGCGCAGCACCACGGCCGTGGCCAAGGCGGGCAGGGCGCTGGCGGGCCGCGCAGCGCCGCCGCCACCAGACCAGCTGCTGGCGCCGCCGTCAAACCCCAAGGCGAGTGCCGTGACTACGCACTGCACGTGTTGTTTAGTGTCATTAAAGCTTCTGACTGCTGGCAATGCCAATACGGGGCAGGGTATTAGGGATGCACAGCGGCTGTAGCCTGCTGCGTCTTCGCTGGCAAGTGCCCGCCTTCAGCTGCGCGCATGGCTGCACTGCCCAGTCACTTGAGCGGAGTGCAGGTACTGCACCTGGTCCGACACCAGCGCACTGGCCTGCTGTGCGCTGGCACTGCCCTGTGTCCTCGGCACGCTACGTTGCGTACTCACACTGCGCTGCACTCGCGGCCGCACCCATGGTCACGCCCGCAGTTCGACCGCATGCGCACCGAGGCCAAGCAGATGCGGCGCAAGCGGCGGCTGTTCAGCTCTGACGACGAGCAGGGTGACGGCAGCATGTACGACAGCGGGTACGGCAGCAGCAGCGACGACGACGGGCTGGTGGGGTACAGCTACACCCCCGCCGCCGACGCGTTCCGCAGCACGGGCAGGGCGGCCGCGCCGCCTCCGGCCCGCACGGTAGTACCCCCGCGGACCAACCCGTTCCTGCTGCTGCCTAAACAGCCAGGGGACGCAGTGGGCGCAGAAGACATGGACGCACTGCTGGACCGGCTGTACACCGATGAGGAGGACGTCGGGGAGAGCAGGAGGGGCAGGGGCAGGGACAGGCAGGGCAGGGCGGCGGGTGGCCCCAAGGGGCGTGGGTCGGGCATGAGGGCAGGGGATGACGATGACGAGGAGGACGAGGACCTTGATGCGCTGCTGGAGAGCAGCGGCATGCTCGCTCGTCCCACCCGGCCAGGGGGTAAGCAAGCGGAGGGTCGGCAAGCGGAGGTGGAGGAGTACGACACCACGTACGACGACAGGGAGGAGGTGAACAACCAGTACAGCGACCGCGTGCTGAAGGCGCTGCGAGGGGCGCTGTCGCCCTCGGATAGCGCTGGACAGCTGCTCCAGGCGCCGCAGCGGGGCGGCAAGCAGCAACAGCAACAGCAGCAGCAGAAGCAGAAGCAGAAGCAGGGGCTTAAGAGCGCACAACCCGTCGGCCTAGCGGACGCTGGGGAGGATTATGATGCGCTGATGGAGCTGCTTGAGGACCTTGGGGGTGAGCTCGAAGCGGAGCAGAGCCAGCAGCAAGACCAGGACGACCTGGATGACCTGGACGGGATGGGCCCCGGCGCTGGTGCTGCCGTGGGGGGCAGGAAGCAGCCGGTCACCACCACGGGCCTGCTGCGGGACAGCGGAGTGGAGGCGGGGCTGGGGCCGGCGAAGCCGCAGCTGCTGGGGCGGCCAGGGCAGGGGCAGGGGCAGGGGCGGCCGGCCGGGGCGGTGGGGAGCGCCTCGGCGCGGGTTCAGTCCGCTGCCCGCAGCACCATGAGCGCCAGCGTGTTCGGGGACGACGACGCACGGTTTCTCGATGAGCTGCTGGGAGGTGGGTTGGCGTGGCCTGTCTGTTACGGTACGGGCTGTGGTGAAGCGTTAGTCAGGGGCTGCAAACATGCTGCCTGCAATTGGTTGCCAAAACGGCAGGGTACGGTAGTCAAAGCTTGAGTGATGACTACTGCAGTGCGTGGGAGTCCGGTTGGGTGTCCTGTTGCTTTCGTGTACCCTTTTGTCTTCCGGATGGTGCACCGGTGTATGATGTCATAGGCTGCGTTTGCCATGTACTCTTTGGGTTGGTCGCGCCTTGCGCAGGGCTTGACGTCAGCAGCGGCGACAGCAAAAAGGCGGTGCAGTCCAAGAGTCGCAGCCTGGCGGATCTTGATGATGACCTGGACGCATGGGAAGCGTCACAGGAGCTGCAAACCAGCTCTGCTCTTAGCGGCAAGAGCAGCCCAGCTGCTGTTCCGTCCCTGCAGGCCAAGCCCATGCAGCGAGGCAGGGATGCCCCCACGGCCCAGGCCACCGCCCAAGCCACCAGCAGCAGCTCAGGCTCTGCCACCAAGGCTGCCAGCGGCACCAAGGGAAGCGGCAGCGGGGGTCCAGCAGGCGGGCGGGGCTCTGGGGGTGCGTGGGAGCGGCAGGCGCGGCAGGACCTTGACTCCCTGCTGGACGGCGACTGGGAGGACGGCGGCGGGCCGCTGTACGACAGGGGCAGTGCCGTGTACGACAGCCTCATGGACGATCTGGATACGGACCTGGACTCGTACGTGGCGGGCGTGCGGGGCGCGGCAGCGGCGGCAGTGCCCCAGAAGCCACAGCTGCTGGCGAAGCCGGGGGTGAAGCCGGTTGGTGGCAGCACTACGAGCAGCAGCAGCAGCAGCAGCAGCAGCAGCCCTGCCGCGAAGGGTGGAAGCAAGGGCGGCAAGACAGGCCTTAGCTCGTTGGGGGTTGCAGATCTGGATGACATGATGGCGGGTCTGCTGGAGGACGACGAGGACGAATACCTGGACGACATCAGCGTGCCCAGCACGTACCAAGCACAGACATCAAAGCCGCCGAGCACTCAGACTGCCGCGATGCAGGGCCCGCCGCGCCGCAACGTCGGCACGAAGGCTGGACCCCCACCTCCGGCCGCTGCTTCCAGCAGCTCAGCTGCAGCCCCCAAGGGCCCCACACCGCCAGCGGTCACGGCTCCAGGTCCGCAGCCCAAGGCAAAAGCGGCGGCGAGCTCCGTTCCCGACCCGGTGGCGGCGGCTATGGATGCGGTGGCAGCTGCGGCGCTGGCGGCGCGGCTCACGGACGCAGCGGCGATGCTCCGGAACCCGGCTGCCGCCGCCAAGCTGTCCCGCCTGGAGGGCAAGGAGCAGCTGGCGGCGGCACCGCAGCGGCAGCAGGCGGCGGGCGGGCGTAAGGGGCAGAAGCCGGGGCAGGGGCAGGGCCGGGGGCGTGGCGAGGGGGAGGGTTTGCCGGCGGTCAAGGACACGCCGGTAGCTGTAGCTGATGAGACGGCGCACGAGCCGACTGAGGCCCTGCCTGGCGCGGGTAGCAAGTCTAAAGCTGCGTCAGTCGTTGCAGGAGCCGAGGGAGAAGCTGGTGCCGATGGTCCCACCGCCGGGGGCGAGAAGGATGTTGATGCTTTTGTGGATCTCGCTGTCGCGGCTGCGAAGCGCGCAGCAGCGGCCGCGGCCCTGCAGGACCCCAGCGCTGTTTTGAAGCTGTCCGGCCAGCAGGAAGGCGATGGCAAGGCAGCGCAGCTGGCTGCTCCGCCGCAGCGCGAGCGGAGGGAGCAGCAGCAGCAGCAGGCCAGGCCTCGCAGGGAGTTCAAGGCGGCGACAGGCCGTGGCGAGGCGAAGGCGGGCGGGGATGCCGGCGGCAAGCAGGGCCGAGGGCGCAACGGCGGGCGAGGTAATGGGCCGAGGAAACCCAAGACCGATGCCCCTGGCGCCGTTCCAGGCATCCCAGGACAGCAGCAGCAGCAGCAGCAGCAGCAGCAGCAGCAGCAGCAGCAGCCGTCTGTGCGTCCTTGGCGGCCGGGGCGCCTACCGCCTGCCAACGCGACCCAGGCAGCTCCGGCCGCGGATGCCCGGGAGCAGCAGCCGTCCGCCGCGTCGCAGCCTCCAGCACCTCAGCCCGAGCCGCAAAGCACCACAGCATTCGCGTCGCCGCCCGCCCGTGCCACAGTGCTGGCCTTCTGCGTCGGCGCGCTGGCTCGCGTGCAGCCATACGGGGCTTTGAGGACAGCTGCTAGGACGGGTGCCGGCACCTGCCAAGCGCTGCCCGGTTGCTGGCGGCGGCTGGCGGTGACGGCCGCCCCCCGGCGTGTGGTCCTGCTCAAAACGGCCTACGCGGCCGGCCGCGCACGGTGCCGTGTTGCCCCTGCTGCCAGCGCAGCCGGCGCTGCCGGCGCGCCGGCGGCGCGGCTGCGTAACCACCGTACGCCGTCGCCCCGTGGGCCTACCCGGAGCCCCACAGCCCTGGTTTCGGATCTGTCTGTGGACAGCGAGAGCAGCAGCGTCAGGGTCAGGGCCACGCGCGATGAGGTCCTCCCGGCTGCTGCCGCTTACCCAGCAGCGGGGCGGCGGCGGGACGCACAGCAAGTCTCGCCAAGCGGGGAGGGGAGGGAGGGTCTAGCGGCCGCAGGCGGGCCCCTTGGCAGCAGCAGAGGCCGGAACGTCACTGCGATGGGGTACAGCACGAGGTCCAGCACATACCGGCACGAAGACGCGGATGGGGCTGGGGGCCACTACCCTGCCATTATGGCGCACGCAGGTGAGGACGCCGACCAGGGAGCCGCACCCGGGACACCCGACAGCACTGCATCTGTATCCTCCGATCGGCAGGGCGGGCAGGGTAGCTCACGGCTGCCTGGCGGAGGGAGTTGGCAGCAGCAGGACGAGGGTGCTACACCTGAGGGTGGAAAGAGCAACAGCAGCAGCGGCAACAGCAGCGGCGACGGCGGTGGCGATGGCAGCGGCCCAAGGAATATCCCACGTGAAACAGGTCAGCTCAACTTTGCTGTCGCCAACGGCACACTGCACCGTGGGATTGTGGAGGGCTACGATCCTGCAAGCCACACGGCAACCGTACGGTTCCCTTTCCTGGAGGCCCTGGGCGTACGGCAGCCTTTGACCATGCCCGGCTCGCAGCTGCAGTTGTGGCGCAACTGGGACGCACTGAGCAACGGGCAGAACGGCGGCGCCGGGGCGGACGGGGGCGAGGCTTCCGCACCTGGCGCACAGGGGCAGGGGCAGAAGGCGGAGGGCTGGCGTGTGGATGCTGCCAGCAGCGAGGGCGATGCTGCGGGCGGGCAGGCGGGCGGGCAGGCGGGCAAGCAGCGGCCGTTCTCCAAGGTTGTGTGGGCGGCGGTGGTGGACTTCAGGGCGCGGCGGGTGACGGGGAGCCAGCAGGAGGGCGCGGAAGTCGTGCCCACCACGAGCGAACGGGGGCAGGAGCGGCGCGGGGCGCACCGGGTGGAGCAGCTGGCGGCGGAGGGCTGGGCGCTGGACGTGGTGATGGAGGAGGCGGTGCGGCCGAACCACAAGTACACGGTGGAGTTCGTCAAGGAGCCGCACCTCATGACCAAGCGGCAGGAGGTGAGCGGTGTGCTGGTGGTGCCGCGCGTGCTTAGCTCGCGTTAGTTTGCGCTGTTGGATGCATGGTAGGAGCTGGAGCGGGGCCGGGGGGCGACTGTTGGGTCCGGTGCTAAACGGTTGTATGCCGTGTCACTTTCCCTGACAACCCGCATGGCCCCATTTTCCAGCACATTAGTCGTGACCATCTGTTCCACGCCTGCAGCTGCCAGCGATGCCTGCTGCTTCCCCTCGAACCCGGCCACATGTCCCATCCTTGACGTGGAGGTCCCACCGCTGGAGCACGAAAACCTTCTCTGATGCCTGACTCCCCAGGTACTGCTGAGCTTGGCCAACGAGCGGGTGGTGGCGTCCGGCACGGTTGTGGGCTGGACGCGCCGCGGCGTGTACGTGCAGGTGGACCTGTCGCTGGCGCCCGCGGGCAGCCCCCCGGGCGAGCTGCACGCCTCGCTGGCCTTCCTCAGCCGCGACCTCATGGCCCCGCCGCTGGCCGCAGCCTGGCCCGCAATCTATGAGGCGTCCACAGCTGCGCTGAAGGCACAGCAGGGGGGCACCGGGGCCAGCAGCAGCAGCGGCACCGCGGCCAGCAGCAGCAGCAGCAGCAGCCAGGAGGGCGGGCGGGTGGGGCCGGCGGGCGAGGAGGGGCAGGAGCAGGAGCAGTGGCCGCTGATGAAGCTGGGGGACTTGCTGCAGGGGATGCTGACCAAGCCCGGCCCGAAGGGGTGTATCAAGGGGGAAATGGGCATGGTGATGGGCGTGCTGTCGCAGCAGGCGACGCTACTGGACGACGTTAAGGCGTGGCAGCGGGGCCGGGAGCTGGGGAGGAGGGAGGGGGTGTGGCTGGAGGAAGGCAGGGACAGCTAGGCGGGGTGGTGGTGGCGGGCGAGGGAAGGAGCAAGAGTGGAGCGTTTGGATGTGCGACAGCGTGGTGGTGGCATGACCTTGAGGCGAGGCTGGGTTCCCAATCCGCGAGCTGTGCGCTTGTGGCAACGTGTGGTAGGGTGCAGGCACACTGGAAGTCTGGAGCACAGGGACGGCGTGCTGGAGGCCTGCTGTATGCGATGCGGCTCATAAGGTAGACCGGCGTTTGATGCACACGCTTCGGCGGTGTTGCCATGGCTCTGTCCTTGGCTCTTATGGCAACACGTGCAGTGGGCTCTGCTGTTGCTCGGGGTTGCACAGGGACGAGGCGCTGAGCAGGGGAAGGACACGAGCGCAGTGGCAATGTGAGCATGAACTGAAGCCTCAAGGAGTAGCTGTTAAGACACGGCGGTCAAGTGGCTTTTATAATGGAGAGCTGGACGTACCGTTGGAGAGCTTCCCCTATTCAGAGCGCTTTGAATTTGCAAACATGTGGCTGTGTTCCGCAACAGCTGTACACATCACACGATAGACCACTTTTACACCAGGGACCCCCATCGGCTTTCTGCATGACGCACGCAGCACAGCGCCAACCGGTCCACGCTTCACGGCGCCTGGCTGGCCGGCCGCCACCCTTCCCGACAGCCTAGTTGCGTCGCTCACGGGACCCTGGTCACACCACAGATTGCTCGGCTGGCAGCCCAAAATGGCAACATGTTACCGTACTCCGTAACCTCGCAATCGATTGGCCGCTAGCGGTGTTCCGCCCTTGGGTCGGGACCACCACGCCGACCGCCTGCCCGCGGCGTAGGCATGATAAAACAAGAAGCAAGCACCGCTCGCTCGTCAGTTAGCCGCATAGGCAGCCTGCAAAAAGCTGCGATGCAACCCATAAAATGCATCTGCACGGCACGTCCGGCCGTTCCTCTCCACCAGCTGCTCCGAGTCCCGCACACCGACACAACCTGGCATAGTTCATAGTGCACACCAGGATCACAGGCCCCTTGCTACTCGCACCGTCCGCAAGTCGCCAGGCAGCACTCGGTCGCTATGATACCATCATGGAGTCGCTTTATCACGCCCACATGCGCCCTGCACACTGGCTTACGCAGCTAACGGCTAAAGGGAAACCGAGCCGTTACCATTGTCCCGCCAGCTCCAGCAACAGGGCCGGTATGGCTCGTGCGACTGCAGAAGCCCTTGTAAGCTCTGTGTGTCGGTCACATCACGGGCGCCTACTTGGAGGGCGATTGTACGGTTGCGGCCGGGGGCGGCTCGATGAACACGTCACCCAACGCCTGCCGTACATCCGCCACAGCCGCCGCCAACGCCTCCGTATCCCGCGAGGTGAAGGACAGCTTGACCTGCACATTTCCAAGCACACAGCATGCGTGCGTCGAGAAGAGAACCCTCACAGCTGCTCACTGCATGCGAAGGCATGTGGGCAGGATAAGGTAGGGTGCTACACTGGTCTCGAGGACAGCGGGCTACCGCGGCACGCCCACAGCAAGACGTGGGTGCCCATGTGAATCGCAGTGGCGTACCTTGTAAGCCGTCTCATCCTTGGTGTTCGGGTAGGATCCAATGGCGACCTGCGGGGATGCCGGTGGCAGCCGAACACATCGCAAGTACACACGCAACAGCGATACAGAGAGACGCTGCCGCACGCCCCCGTGTCACTAACCCGCTTGCACGGCGCCAACCAAGACCCAAATACGGCATGAGCGCACCGCCTAGCGCTTGGCTGCCGTATTGCAAACGAGCGGCCTGCTCCGCTGCCCCACGCGCACCACACAGCAGCCCGAACGGCTCAGACGATCGGCCGGCTCAGCCCCGGCCTAGGCTCCAGTGCCCTCAGCCCACCTTGGGGTGCTTGGCTGCCACCTCCGTCAGCTCCTTGGCCAGGTTGCTCTCCCCCAGGTGGGTGTAAAGGGCGGAGGAGTGGAAGGCAATGCCGGTGAAGCGGTCCTGCAGGGATGGGTTTTGGGGGGGGGGGATGGGGGTTGACGCGGGAAGTGGCAAAGGGCGGGCGTGAGCATGCGGTCTGGGTGTGGGCAGGGCAAAGCCATGGAGCATGATGCATGAAGGTCAGAACTACACGCCTGGGTCGGAGGCCCTGGCGTGAGCGGGGTCGCCGGTTTACAGCGGATTGGGTGGTATGGAAGGCTGTGCATTCGCCAGAACATGCCTTCCTTCTCGGTATTGTCCAGCGGCCTCGTCAGGTGCGCTGACCCTCCATAAGCGGCGCACTGACCATCCGTTTCCCGTTTCCCGCAAGGTTCCATTCGATGAGACACCACATCCACTCGATGTGCCAACCTCCGGCACTGCCTGGTACGGCGACGCCTGCCCCCAGCCCCACCTGGTGTGCGGACACCATGGCCTGGAACAGCCGGGGGATGCCTGGCAGGATGTACACCCCGCCCACGTTGACCAGCGGCACCCACAGCCCCTCGGTAAACAGCACCTCGGACGGGGTCGGCAGGGTGGCCTGCAGGGGGGTTGAAGCAACGCCGGCGAGCCACGGAACAGTAAGGGGCATCACCTCCCGTAAGGCTGCTGTACACGGGCACGGCGGCAGCTATCGTGCCGCCGTACACCTGAATCCCCCTCCTGGTCGGCCGTGCCAGGGCTACAGCTTCAAGTCGTGACCTGCCTGGACTAAGCCCCAGTACCAAACCCTCAGCGCCCAGAGTAAGGTACTCATGGCATCCCGCGCCAAGGCCCCCTGTCGTGCGCCTCCACCCCGGCCCCACCATGCGCAAGCGTGCCTCGTTGAGCTCCATGCCACGTGCCGAGTACGACAGCCGCATGCGCTCCACGGTGGGCTCGTGCAGCCGCAGCTCCACGCCTGGCACCCGCAGGGGGGGATGGGGCCGCTATCCGTCAGCCATCAACAACAGACAGCGTGTACGGCAACGCCCTTGCAGCCAGGCAGGTGGTACGCGTCATCCTGGCGGCAGCGTGCCGCCCGCAACGGGGTGAACAGCCCGTCGCCAAATTTACAACCTGATTCTCGGCGTGTATACATGCATGCGGCAGCGCCGCACATGGAACCCTTTTGCTACCCGTTGGCAACAGCAGGAGGAGAGCATGCTGTGCACCGCCGGCCGGCAGCCAGGCTAAATTAGTTACACATGCTGACTGTAGCCCGACGTGGTGGCCGTTCCTCTCACCCATGGCCTCTGCTATGGCTTCGTACGTCACGTCATCGTGCGTGGGCCCGATGCCCCCGCTGGTGAACACCCAGCCGCCGGGCCCCACGCGGCGCCGCGAGTCCAGCACCGCCTCCTTGATGTCGGCCTTGGAGTCGGGGATGTACGACACCCGGATGAGGTCGACGCCACGGCTGTCGTACATCACAGCAACATGAGCACCAAGGTGCATTGTTACCGTCAGCAGCTTCAAGTGCGCATGGGGCATGTCGAGGGGAGTTATGCTGGCCCGGTCCTTCCCAAAGGGGGGCGTCCTGCCGTGGCGTGCCGGCTGCTCAATGCTGATACGGTCAGTGCGCTGGTGGTACTGTGTTTTACGACACGCGTGTCACCCCGCACCTGTGCAGCAGCTTGGCAAGCCAGGGGGTGTTGGTGTCCGTGATGCTGCCTGCCAGGATCTCGTCACCGATCACCACCAGAGCGGCACGGGGCGGGGAGGCGTCGGTGCCGCCCTCCGCAGCTGCTGCCGCCGCAGAGACGGTGGTGCTGCTAAGGTGCTGCCGGGTGCTCCACAGCGGCAGCGCCGACACAGCCTGGGGTGCAGGGAAGGAACGGGGAAAGGTGTGGCACGCAAGCCCAGGAGGCTTGCCGGGTGCGCCTTGTGTGGCCCAAATCGACCTTGCCGTCCTATACTGCCCTTGACCTACGCGCGTCCAAAAGGCTACACATTGGGTTTGACCGTGTAGTAGGAAGGAGTTGTGGCGGAAAGAAAGTTGCGGGGCCGTGGTGCTCGGGGGCCGCCGGGTGCACGGGGGCGCGTGGCTAGGGCGGGGACTGTGGTATCTCCTCACCTTTCGGCTGGTCAAGCCGGCTGTATGCAGAGTCCGTCGCAGCAGCATTGTGTTCAAACTATATGTGGCGCTGCTGGCCGGAAGAAAGCCTGTAACATCCTGCGGGTTTGCACCCTAAAGTACAATCCCTGCCCATGCCGAGAGCGCTGCGAGGCAAGGTGTATACCCCCCTGCATCGTACATACATTTTCGCTCATTATGCTAAGTACGTAAGCGGGTCGGTTGCTCAAGTCAGTCGCGACACACCCGACCTCCGACTCTTCTTCTGGTTTTGTTGTGTTGCCCGACCATGAGCGCGGCAGACCAGGCAGCACAGCTGCCACGTCGTATTATTAAGGTGTGGGCTTGGAGACCTCGCGTGGCGCGCAGGAGCTCCCAACGGCAGATCCCAGTCCCTGACATTTCCTTTGCCCCGTCCTACTTGCGCAGGAGACCCAAAAACTAATTAGCGAGCCCGGTAGGACGCTCATTATGCTATTGTTGTCTCGCCCTATGCTTGTGGCGCCATGGGGCGACCGTTTTGGGCGGCGGGAGACCGAAATTGGGGCCCGCTCTGTACGCAGCGCCGGGGATTAGCGCCTCTCCCTCCGAGGAGAACTTGCGCTACTTCAATGTGATGATCTTGGGGCCGCAGCAGTCTCCCTACGAGGGTGGAGTGTTTAAGCTGGAGCTCTTCCTGCCCGAGGATTACCCTATGGCCCCGCCAAAGGTGCGAGCAGCCCGGCTCCTGGCCCCTTGAAGCGGCCAGTTGCTAATCTATTGCAATGCTGGGGCACAGGTGCGCTTCCTCACCAAGATTTACCACCCGAACATCGACAAGCTGGGCCGCATTTGCCTTGACATTTTGAAAGACAAGTGGTCTCCAGCCCTTCAGATCCGCACTGTGCTGCTCAGGTGAGAACCGTGCTCCGTGGCTTGAGGGGTAGCGTAGCCGAACAGCTGAAGGCAGCATACTGGACTTGGGGGGCGGAGGGGCAGGGCAGGGCAAGGGGCGTGGGTAGGGCGGTCAGCGCGCTTTACAACGCCCGATGTGCGTGTATGCTTACGCCCTGCCTACAGTACACTGTCTGCTGCTCTCTGTCACTAGGAAACTGCCAGCTGGCTGTACCTTTCGGCCAACTGACACGTTGACTTTTTGTGTCCTGCCACTTGCCACCCTGCAGCATCCAAGCGCTGCTGTCGGCGCCCAACCCAGATGACCCCCTTGCTGACAATGTGGCCAAGCACTGGAAGGAGAACGAGAAGGAGGCCATTGCCACAGGTCGGTATCCGTGCCACGTGGATGGCAGGAGGCGTCCTGGTGTCACCGCATGGGGCCGGCTCTTACCCTGCCATCCTCGGGTGCCCGCAACAATGGCAAGATGCCGGGCATACTCCCTATCGCCTTCAGCATTTTGCAGCATGCTCACCTTGCTATGCGTTTGCCAACCCCTGGCCCAGTCAGCCTTGACTGCGCGCCATGCTCATCTTGCTAAGCGTTCGTCAACCCGTTGCCCATTTGATAATTGCCCTGACAGCGCGCTCATGGACGGCCCAGTACGCCCAGAGCTAAGCAGCATGAGGGCATTGGCAGCGTCAGCACGACACAGACGACAGTGGTCGCCGGATGGGCGGGGGCAGTGACGGCAATCATATCGTGGGGGCGGTCGACATTGAGGCTGGTGCTGCTCGGCATGCCGGCGTGCGATGCAACAGACGGTTTACGTAGGCATAGGTTTTCTCCAGGGCGGTGGTCCTCCAAGGCTGGACCCAACGTTGGCACCAGTGTGCTGGGTCCATACAACGAGACCGCAGACATTACGGGGCAGGTGGCGCAGGTGGTGCTGGTGGTGGACGAAGGGGTTAACTAGGTCGTGTCGGTGGCACCAGCCCGCTTTGGGTTTTCGGTCATACACGCCGCAGGATGACGTTCTAGAAATGGGCGGTGTATTAGTGATGCTCGCGCGTGTGGGTGGGCCATGCGCGAATCAGGGTAATGGCGCGAGTCTTGCGCACAGGGGCGGGCCACACCATTGTGACAGTAGGGGTGGCAAGGGAGGACGGCAGGCAGCTCTGCTGCACTGAAGCGGCTTCGCATTACTAAGCCCTTGCATTACTAAGTCCTTGTAAAAAACCATGTGTTAACGTTCCATGCCATGAGCGCACTTGCGTGCGCTACGCCACCATGCGAGGGGAGGGTGTTTGAAAAGCGGGATGACACGTTGACACCGCAGCAGACCCAGCTGTCCCTTTGCTGCGCTCCTGCGGACCTGTTCCCACGACCTGCTCCTTCTTACAGGCGCGTGATCAGTGCAGACTGATGCAAATAACGAGAACCGACGTGGGACTGTAACGGTAGTACCCTCGGCGTCCCTCGCCCCCCTCAACATGCATGTGCACAACTGCTTTGTGTCTTGTGTAGTAAGTGTCAGCGGAGCAGCTGTCTACACCCTAACCCTGGCGTGACAGTTGTAAAGGTGTTGTACATAACCTGCGGCTGTCCAAATTACGCATGTCGCTCCGCACCGCCGTCATCCTGGGGAGACCCCAAGCGCCGAGCAGCTTGCGGAGGACTCCCTTCGTCAAAGGCCAACAACGCCTGCCGCTCTGCTACAAGTTATTCATTGATATGAATTTGAGCAGCACTGACGGAATGTGCACTCGTTGTCCCGCAATAGCAGGCGCCAGATCGGCATAGCCCGCCCAATTGCCAGTGACCTTTCCCATGCCGTCCTATTGCTCACCTGTTTCCCACAAGTTGCTCTCCCGTTGGTTTCTTGACAAGCCTCACTAGCTTTGATCACATCTGATAGGCTCTGCCCCTTCTATCAGCTACGCACTGAAAAATGATGCCAATGATGGGTATGCAGCCTCAGATTATCCTATTAAAAGAGGGCACAGACACGTCACAGGGAAAGGCTCAGCTGGTTAGCAACATCAATGCGTGTATGGCTGTGGTGGACACTGTCAGGACAACGCTGGGGCCTCGTGGCATGGACAAGCTTATACACGACAGCCGGGTATGTAGCAGCATAGGCTGGTACAAGTACTTGATCTTCCAAGTGGGAGTTCTTCTCCACGCGGCTGCTTGAGAAGTTTCGCGCGGCCGAAACATGCCATCTGGCGCGCTTTCGGCTCTATTGGTCTCGATTAGCGGTATCACTTCAGCACCGTCAATTTGTTACTTCTTTATAGGGCGTGACTATTTCCAATGACGGAGCCACAATCATGAAGCTCCTGGACATTGTCCACCCCGCTGCCAAGAGCCTGGTGGACGTGTCGCTGGCACAGGACGCAGAGGTGCGGCAACTCGGGCGCCTAAATGCATAAGACGATTGCGGGCTGTGCGGGGACGTAACCTCAGCACAGGAGGGGATCGTCGGCGGCTAGATCTCCCTGGCAAACGCAGGGCAGCACACAGATGGGCACGCTATTCATCGCAGGTGGGAGATGGGACCACGAGCGTGGTCATTCTGGCGGGCGAGTTCCTGAAGGAGGCGAAGCCCTTCGTCGAGGAGGGGGTCCACCCCCGGGTAGGTGGGGGCGGGGAAGGGGTTGGAAGGCCGGTATGCAGCACCTCGCGTATGCAGGAAGGCTTTGGCGGGCCTTCACCAACACTTGACAGGCTGTAGAAGCAATTGTTTTCTGCCAGCACCCTGTGGTCGACGATGCCAGTAACGCTTGCAGCGCCAGTGCTCAGGGGCCGTTGCCACGACTACGGCTACCACCAAGGCCGCTGGGCCCCTGATAGTGCCAACGTGCTGCTTGTTATACTCGCGCCTGCGCAGAGCCTCATGAAGAGCTTTCGGCTAGCCTCCGTGATGGCTGTGCAGCGGCTGCGGGAGCTGGCCATCAGCCTGGAGCACAAGCCCATGGAGGAGAAGAAGGAGCTGCTGAAGAAGTGCGCCATGACCACGCTCAACAGCAAGCTGGTGGGTGGCACGTGGCAGCGCGCACCTGGGTCGACGGGTCGCACGTGGCGGGGTGTATCTGAATTTTGGTGGGCGGCAGGGGACCGCCGGGTGGCAGGTGGGGTGCGTTGGCGGGTGATCGGGGTAAGTGCGGGCCGGGCAACTGCGACTGTGGGGTCGTCACTGTGGAGTTGAGGCTAGGGGCCAAGCGGGAACAGGCGGCAGGGACGGGCCGTGTCGCTGTAGGACGAGGAGGAGATGCGCTAAGGCGGAGCTGCCGGCGACCACCAGACTCGGGGCAGCCAATGCTACAGCGCAGCAGCGTATGCCACAGCACGGGGCGGGCCCAGCCTACGCTGTATGACAGCGTTGGGGCGGGGACTGTTGACAGGGTCCACGGGCGACAGGCTGTTGCGGCAGCAGCGCGGATGCGGACCACCGGCCCTTCGGCCGGCGCCGGGCGGGCTGCCATCGGCAGGGACGGGGATGAGGCCTCATACGGGTATGGGCCTTGCCGCAAGGGCCCTGGGGATTCTCCTGCAGCCGGCAGTTGCACCGCTGATGTAATTTGGAACAGGCGGACACGCGGCAGGGCAGCCAGCTATCAGAGGGCGCGGGACTGCAGGGCGGGCAGCCCTTCCTGGGAGACAACTGTTTCACTCTTGGCGGATGCCGGTACCCTTCGCCCCAGACGCGAAGGGCAGCTAGCGGAACACCTGTGTCTGGTGTACGCCTAGCAGCTTCACGGGGGCATAGCGTACATGTCTGCGGCACGGTGTGTGGTTGCGCCGTAAGTCAAGCCGACTCAGCGTCATGCCACCGCGGCACCTGGGAGGGAACGCCAGAACCCTCCCCGCCATGCATGCACCCGTCCCACATCGCTCCGCCCACCGCCGCCCTCACCCCTAGCCAGCCTCCGCCTCCCGACGGGAAGGCTTCGTACCGGTATCCTGTTTCCACATGCAGGGTAGCGGTACCGTCCCGGCGATCCTACCTACCAAGCTGTTCACCTGCCTCACCTTCCCGCACCTCTCCGTCGTCCTTCCCCTCGCTGCAGGTGTCGGGCGAGAAGGAGTTCTTTGCGCAGATGGTGGTGGACGCGGTGTCGGTGCTGGACCCCTCCACGCTGGACCTCAAGATGATCGGCATCAAGAAGGTGCAGGGAGGCGGCCTGCGCGACTCGTTCCTGGTGGACGGCGTGGCGTTCAAGAAGACCTTCAGCTACGCGGGTAAGGGCGTTTTAAGGAGGGTGTTGGGGTGCGGCAGGGATGGGGCACTCGTAAACAGGGATGGGGCAGAGAGCGCGGAAGCTACGGTCCACGGCCTAGACTTGCGGCGGTGGTGGGCAATGCCGAGGAAGCTGCAGAGGGTGTCTCCGGCGAGGTGACTGCTTCCTGAGCAACCCAGGAGGAACCTGATGACTCTTCAAACCGACCCGTGGGTCCGCGGGCATTGCGTTACTGTGTTGCACGCTATCGCCATAACCTTGGCACACTCGTCTCCGCGCTGGCTGGTTACTTAGAACCCCTTTCTCGCTGCTGCCTGCACACAGGCTTTGAGCAGCAGCCCAAGTCGTTCACGCAGCCCAAGATCCTGCTGCTCAACATCGAGCTGGAGCTCAAGGCGGAGAAGGAGAACGCGGAGATCCGGCTGGACGACCCGGCCAAGTACCAGTCCATCGTGGACGCGGAGTGGAACATCATTTACGACAAGCTGGCAAAGTGCGTGGCCAGCGGCGCGCAGATCGTGCTCAGCAGGCTGGCCATCGGGGACCTCGGCACGCAGGTGCGACGGGACGACGAATGAGTGCCGGGCTGAATCGTGTCAGTGGCACTTGGCAGGGGGTATGGGGATGTGGGCTGCAGCCTGCAGGTGGGGCGGGAGCAGGATGGGGGGAGCAGGTTGGGGGCAGAGCGCAGTGGCGCTGGGGACGGCGGAGGTTGGAGTGGGGGGCTGAGGCCGGAACAAAACACGACTGCATGGGTTCGTGCAGCGGCGCCGCATCAGCTGCAGGTCGTCGCGTTCTGCTCCGTGCGTGCCGATGTGGCTGGCAATTGGCCGGCGGCTGTCAAGCAATCAATGCCCAGCGCACACCATAACCCACACACCGGCCTGTCTCCTAACCCCACGTTTGTCCCCACGCCCAGTACTTCGCTGACCGCGGCATCTTCTGCGCGGGGCGCGTGGAGACGGGCGACATGGAGCGCGTGGCCAAGGCCACGGGCGCCAAGGTGCAGACCACCGTCAACAACCTGGACGTCAAGGCGCTGGGCACCTGCGAGAAGTTCGAGGAGCGCCAGGTGGGTAGGGCCACATGTGGGAAAGGAGGCAGGGTGAACAAATGTTCAGGAGCAACGAGGCACAGGAAGTATTTTAAGTAAGCAAAAGCGAGACCCACTGTGGTGGGGGTCGGAAGAGGGGGGCTCAGGGTTGGAGAGCCCGCTTTCCCGTGCTGCTTGCCACGTAGCCGCTGTGTCCCACATTCCACCTGGGTGTGGGCGGGACGCTGTACGGCCAGCTGCAGCTGCAGGGTACTGGGATACGGCGTAAGGGCGCTGGCAGCAGGCAGCCAAGGGGATAGCCGGACGGGGCTGCACGCTGTGATACACATCCGGGACAAGCCGTACGGCGTCCCGCCCACGGCCAGTTGGATGCCCACTGTGTCAGCCTTCCGAACGGCGACGATGTCCCCACGCTGGCGCTTTTGCCCTTCCGGAGGACGCCTCCCGCTTCCCCTGGCATGCCGTATACGGGAATACTGCAAGCCCGGGAGCATCGCGACAAGGCGGTGCTGCACCCGCCCGTTGCGACACCAACGTGTCATGAACTCATACATCAACTGCCTCCCTTCGCCCACGCTCACCCGTGCAGGTGGGCGCCGAGCGCTACAACCTGTTCATGGGGTGCCCCGAGGCGCGCACCGCCACGCTGGTGCTGCGCGGCGGCAGCGAGCAGTTCATCGACGAGGCGGACCGCTCGCTGCACGACGCCATCATGATTGTGCGCAGGGCGCTCAAGCACGCGCAGGTGGGGGCTGCGGCAGCGTAGGTACTGGGGTTGCGGAGGAGGCAGGCAAGGGGAGGGTGCTACGGTGGTTGTAAAGGCGTAAGGCTGTGGAAGGGGAGGTCGGGTAGCAACCCGACCTCTGTAGGTTTAGTCGCACGGCGGCTGCGCCCGCGGCATTTCGGGCTGCGCCGACTGCAGCTGGCAGGTCGCAACGATGAGGAACCACATTGGCGCCTGGTGGCTGCTGAGACTATTTCCTGAATCCATGTTGGTTCACCGTGTACATGTCAGGCCGTTGGTGCGATTTTGCCGCATAGCTCCGCACCATTCTTTCAATTTCCGTGTGCCCTCACGCCAATTTCTGCCACGTGTGTCCAGGTGGTGGCCGGCGGCGGCGCCATCGAGATGGAGCTGGCCAAGTACCTGGCGGAGTACAGCCTCACGCTCAGCAGCAAGGTGGGCGCGGGGGCCAGGCAGGCAGGCGGGAAGGCATGCGGCGCCGGGTGTGAGCGCGGGGCCCCCAGGACAAAGCCCTGTGTGGCGCTGCTGGCGGCGCATGCTTGTCTTGCTGCTGTATGCATGGCTGGGAGCGTGCGCATGCCGCACGCAGTGAATGTACGACGTGCCGTAGCTCCTGATCACTGCCGCATGGGCAGCGTTTGTCGTCTTGTGTGCATGACCTGCCGGTGCCCGCTGCCATCACAACGCAATTCGCGAGGTCAGGGCTGTCAGCAAAACCGCTGTAATCCCCATACCAGAAGCTGACTTCTCACTTTCTGTCGCTCACTGTTTCCTCGCTTCTGCCCTGTAGACCCAGCTGTTCATCAAGGCGTACGCCAAGGCGCTGGAGGTCATCCCCCGCCAGCTGTGCAACAACGCCGGCTTCGACGCAACCGACGTGCTCAACCAGCTGCGCAACAAGCACGCGCAGGCGGACGGCTCGGGCAAGGTGGGTGCTGGGTGTTGGGGATTGGGGGTGGGAGGGAGTATTGTGACGAAGTAAAGGTTGGGTTACAGCGGGGGCATGCTGGGTGCGCTCGCTGGGGCAAAAGCGCCGAGGCGCGCGCGGGGCTGGAGCAGTGGTTCCAGTGGGGCTGCTGCTCAGACGAAGCGTAACACCGGTATGGCTCGCTGGAGGAGGTGTCCCCTGTTGCCAAAGCCCGCGCAATACCACGTCTGTTGGGCTACTGCGCTTCACGCATTCTAGTTGCACCTGCCGTTGTCCTGGCTCAGTTGACCGACCGTGTTTTCCGTCGCCCCTTCCTTCAACTCCTGGCAACAGAACTTTGGCGTGGACGTGAACACGGGCGGCGTGTGCGACACGTACAATGCGTTCGTGTGGGAGCCGGCGCTGGTCAAGATCAACGCCATCCAGGTGGGGAGGAGAGAGTTTGTGGGTCTCAATGCTAGGCTTTTCAAGAAAGCTCGTGGCCTTGCAACGAATGGTGGAGGTCTTAGGACGCCGTGGTCGTTACATTGGCACAGTGCAGCACAGTTACAGGTCCTGTACTGTACTGTGCTAATGTAACGACCATACGCAAGGCTGGGGAAGGGTTGCATGTGGGCTGCCAGTACGCAAGACGGGAACCGAGGGCTGCTGAAGTAATAACCCTGCCGCTCGAAAGCAAGATCAGCGTTGCGTTCTACTTGTGGTGCTACTCCTACGCTGGCGCCGACACTGTTATCCTTTTGGACCAGGGGCAGCTGAGGGCAGAGGGAGAGCGGACTCGGTTGTTTACCATGTATATTTTTGCCAACCAGCATTTCAGTAACCATGGCTAACCCTGTGCCTGCCCAGGCCGCCACGGAGGCCGCGTGCCTGATCCTGTCGGTGGACGAGACGGTGCGCAACCCCAAGAGCGAAGTGCCGGACGCGGCCAGCGGGGCGGCGGCGCAGGCCGCCATGGCCGGTGGGTACCAGGGGCTGCATGCGGTGCAGGGTGGTGCGCTGTGCGGCTGCACGACACCGGGAGAGCGTGTCATGAGCGCTGTGCAGGCTGGTGCAGCACGGGCAAGGGGTACCGGTATCACGGGATGGTGTGACCTGTAGACCTTAAGCCTGGGGAACTTCATGCCACTAGACCCAAAACCCCAAAGCGATACAGACAAGTGAGCCTCCTCTATAGAGACAAATTTTCTGAAAGCCATGTTTGGTAGTGCTTTGCAACAGAAGCGGATGTGACAACGCGAAAAGCGGCATGAGCTGCTTTGTCGCATCCGCCTTGACTGAACAAATATTCAAACCAGCCACGCTTGATCCAGATCCTGGTGCCTTCCCTCCATTGACCATGCCCTGCAGGTCGCGGGCGGGGGCGGGGGGCCATGCGGGGGCGCGGCATGCGGCGATAGTGGCCGTCCGGTGCGGGCTGCGCACGCGTGGGGAGTGGGGTTTCCAGGGCAAAGGGCAGACAAGAGGCGGCGTGGTTGATGCGGTGTGGTGATACTGCGGTGGCTTGAGTTATGCTGATTCATGGGCGCGTTGCCTCCAATTAAGGCACGCAGCAGAGGTTTAGGAGGAGTGGCGTGGAGGGTTCGGCGTGGGTTACGAGCGCTCATGTTGGAGGATGGTGGTGCAGTTTCCTTGCATGGCTGCGGGGTGCCGGGAATGCCAGCTACCAGGTCGAGTACCAAGCCCTTGGGGGCAAGGTGGGACGACAGCGTTGGTGCTGTCACTAAGGAGGCACGGGCAGACTCCGCACTCGTTGCATGCGAGTCGGATTGGCTGTCCGGCATTGCGTGCGCATGTTGTTGGTGTATGGGTGGTTTGGTGCAAATGCCGTTCCGCACGGTTCTTTCAGCGCCTTCACGCGGTCAAACAGGACGCTTCGACATAAGGCTTGGCTGTAACGTTTCCTTCTAAAAGGCAAGTGTCCTGTGGGCCCAGTGCTGCCCTTCGACCGCGATGCAGCACCACAGGGTTGACACCTTTCTGCGTACGGTGTGTACAACATGGATCACGTGGACGACCGCAGGCACACGAAAAGCTCCTCTCTTAACGACTTGTCCGTTGGGACCCCAGGCCTCTTGAGGCGCCCCTGAACCCCAGTGCATTGTGTAGCACGGTACCCTTCACGTTCCGGTACCTTGACCGGCACCAGAGTGCCATCAAAGGCATTGGAACGGAACAACCTGCACGCACCCGTACACTTGCAAGTAATTGATGTCTCCAGCCGCTTCGCAGCTGCTACGCTTCTCCGCCGATCGTCGCACATGGGGCATGGCCCCAACTGCACCATACTCAAACGCTTGCCACCACTACTGCCAGTCTGCCACAGTGCCACCTCTGCGTCCCTCCGCGAAACGTCAGATTACCGATATTCAGGAGGCCTTGATCAAGCAAACTGCGGATCCCAAACGCTTGGGGGCAAGTCCCACGCCACTGCTAGCCACTACGGCCAGTGAAATCCAATCGACCCCTTGCTCCACCGCGGCGTGGCCAAGCCCATCAGCCACTCCGCCGTGCCCGTGCCCCCCTTGCCGTACGCGTGCACACTGCCGGCCAGCGCCGTGCGCATGTCGCTCTCTCCGCCCACCGGCATGCCCCGCGCCGCCAGCCAGCGCAGCACCTGCACCCCGCACCCCTGCTTCACCGCCTCCGCCAGCACGTCCTTGGCGCCCCACGGCACGCCCAGCCGCCGCAGCTCAAGCAGCGTGGCCCAGTCCCCACGCGCAGCCGCCACCAGGTACCGTACCTCCAGCGACGCCATGCGGCATGCCAGCTGCTTCACCAGCCACTCCAGCATGGCCCCACAGCCCCCCAGCACCGCCGCCGCCAGGACCCTCTCTGCCGGCCGGTACACCGGCTTGAGCTGCTGCAGGTACTGGGCCAGGCCCAGGTCGCCCCGCTTCGCAACCGCGCACAGCACGTCCTCCGCGTCCCACTCGCTGTACCCCGCATCCACCACCAGTTGCACCACCTCCATCAGCTCCTTGCTGCCGCCCGCCCACTGCTCCACCAGCTCGCACAGCGCCGTGGGGGCAAGACCAGCTGCCGACAGCCCCGCCTGCTGCTGCAGCCAGCGAATGACGGCCAGGTTGCCGCTCCTTACAGCCACACGGTACACGTTGAGGCTGAAGCCGTAGCCAGCCTCGAGCAGGTGCTCCCCCATGGCGACGCTACCGGGTGCCGGGTACTCCAGGGTCCATGGCAGCAGCCCGTGGGACTGCGAAGCCCCGGGCTCGTGCAGGGACTGAAAGTACTGCAGCACTTCCACGCTCCCGTGCTCCACAGCCGTGGACGCGTAGGTAGGCAGCAGCCCGCCAATGGCGTCCTGCAGGAGCACCCCGCGGCCCAGCAGCAATCGTATCTTCTCTGCGCCGCCGGAGCTGCTTGCAGCCGCCCGCACGCACCGCCAGCTGAAGACAGAGTAATCCCAGCTGTGCTTCTCCGGCGCCCTGCACCCCGCCTCGTCCAACAGCCACTGCACCACGCACAGGTCGGCGTGCTCCAGCGCGGCCAGCAGCACCTCGAACGAGTCCATGGGGCAGCGGCTGTCGCGCAGCCACCGCAGTCGCCCCAGGTCCCCGGAGCGCGCGGCAGCCACCGCAGTGCTCTGCTGCAGCTTGCGCCACCTCCCGCCCTCACCCAGCGCCCACTGCATCTTGGCAAGCGCGTCGGGTGTAGCCGACTCTGCAGCCGCGTCCAGTGTTTCCTGGCGCGGCATCAGGCGGACGCCGTGCTTCGATGACGCGGTGGAGGCGGCCTGCAGGGCTTCCCATGCCGTCTGCAGCCCCGGAAGGTCGCAGTGCAGCGCTGCGGCGCGGAGCACCGCATGCGGCCGCACCAGGGCCGGGCAGCGGCGCAGCAGCCAGCCCAGCAGCTGCGGGTGGCCCGCCGTGACGGCCGCCTCGCCGGGGTCAGGGTAGTCGTGCACGATCCGGCGATCGGGGGAGACGCAAGGCTGCAGCAGGGACCAGACTACCTCAAGGCTTGTCTCGCTGCCGGTGCTGGCGGCGGTGCTCAGCAGCTGCAGCTTCTGCGAGTAGGGCAGCAGCCGCATGCCGGGCTGGCCTGCCGTCTTGGCCCAGGACTCGGCGTGGCGCGGCAGCGGCTGGGACACAACGACGATGAGGTGATCTGGGTCGGTGATGAGGTTACGTGCGTCGCGGCATACCAGCCGGCCGCTGAGGGCGCGGTCGTTGGGGGGCAGCAGAGACACGATGTGCAGCTGGAGGGGGTACGGCAGCTGCGACCAGGAGACGTCTGAAGCATGGGATGCCTCCCCTGCTGCTAGCCAGTGGGCGCTGCACGGCGCTTGCACATCCTGCGTGTAACAGCAGACGATGTCGAGGCTTCACAAACGGCAGCGGTAATACCGTAATGCAACGGTGGCGCGCGGGTGAAGCTGTCGGGTGGCAAGGCCAAGTCAGGAATAGGGTGCTCCGCACCATGACATGTACCCTATCTACATTTTCCAAGGATAGCTTGGATCTAAATGCGTGTAACTCCTGGCACTCACCAACGCCATGTTATCTTCCTCCATTGCGCGCTCAAGGCATTGCAGTGCCTCCCACATGTCGATACCAGAGCTGGAAGGCTTGCCACAGCGGCGGCACCTGGTTTGGGGTGGTAGCAAGGCATGTGGGCGGCAGACGCAGGGAGAAACCGTTGGATTATCTAAGACGTAGCACTTGGTGAACGCCCCGCGGGCGGCCGGGCGCACCGTAGGGGCTTGTTCCGTACTGAAGGTGACGGTCGTTGCGGCCAAGCATGCAAAACTGCGAACAGCTGCTAACAGGTGGCTAGACAGCTGTGCTGTGGACAGAGAGACTGTGAATGCGTATCAAGTCGCAAGCTGTACACCGTGTATGATGCACAGGGCACGCGACTTTTAACAACCGATCACTCCAAAATGTCCACGTCGAGCACACGCGCAGCACCATGCCAGGCACGCACGGCGAATGCAAACGCCTGTTCTGGGGTGACCTGGTTACCTGTTATGTACAGCTTGGCGTGTAGCTGAGGATGGACGACTGGAACGTCTTGAGATGGCTTTCCAAATTGCTCACAGGCACGGCTCCCAGGTGCTGTGCTCAGGTGCAGTAGCAAGGTGTCAGTAGCCGATTCGAGTCACGAGCAGCCCTCCTATGATGGAACTTGCGGTCAGGGCTCAAATGTCAGCGAATGTGGGTCGAGCCGCTGCCGCGAAGCGTACTGTGTTGTGCTATGCCTTACAGAAAATAAACCTAGTCGAAATATGGCTCTGATCAGACTTTCAGGTTCAAGTCATATGTTAACAGGCACTCGCAAGCTCATGCCAGGATCCGTGGCGTGATTCGCGCGCTGGTTCTGGAGCGGGGGCAGAACGATTACTCTTAAAGCCGTCAGGACAAACTCGTCTGAAACGTATGATGTTTGTGAGACTGGAAACTCTCATGTCCACAACGGACACGCGGTATCCCGTTTCACCCAGTCTCAACGGACCCGATGTGGGCCTGTCAGATACAGGCAGAGCTCCTCCTACACCCCCTCGTGCAAGAATGCTCCACTAGCTCGCCACCAGTACCCTTATCCTGACCGGGCACACCCATGCTCGTACACCATGCCCCGCCAGCAGTGCTGCACGCCATTGTGCAAACAAACACTCCACTTCTCCCCAAGCACACGCCAGTCTCCCCCTTCCCCACCATTGTAACCCCCGAAATGCATGCTCCCACGCAGCCAACCCTTCCTCCCCACCCCGCCTACTTCTTCTTGCCCTTTTTCCCGCCCTTCTTGGCCCCCTTCTTGCCCCCGCCCTTGAGCGCCGTCCGCACGCGGTGCCCCCGCCACCAGGCCTGGATGGTCACCGCAGCCTGCGCCCGCCGCACCACCGCCATCTCCTCGAACTCGGCCTTCTCGCGCTCCTCGGCAACCTGGCGGCAACACCGCAGGACACACACAGTCAGCGGCCAGGAGATAGGGGCACAGCATACGCAGGCTATGGCATCTGGGTCACCAGCGCTTAGCACACGGTGCACGGCAAAGCCAGGAGGCGTTGATTCATAAGCCCTGCAGCGGCTCATGTACACCGGTGACAAGCATGTGAGGATTGGGTACGTCTTTGGTAGGCAACCAGCAGTGCGTTATACACTGGGCCTGCCACACCCCTGACCCGCCTCCTCCCGCGCTGGGCATCCCTTTCATCAGCCACCGGGCAATCCCTGCCCCCCTACGGTACCCGCTGCCAACCTTGCCCGCCCCGCCGTCCCGCCCCACCCTCCCATCCCTTCCCCTGCCCACCTTGAGCTCCCTCTCCCTCTTTAGCGCCAGCTCCGCGTTGTGCTTCTCCTCCATGCGCTTCAGCTCCTGCAGGTCCCGCGCGTGCTGCTGCTTGAGCATCTGGGGAGGGGGCGAGGGGGAAAGCGGGGACAGGAATGCTTGGGATAACGGGATGTTAGAGGCCGGCCTGAACCACGTTGCTGACAGCAGGGACGCGACGCAACTTCCCCATGCTGGACAAGTCCTGCTGAAACAGGAAGTGCCGACATTGACGTTGTCCGCATGCCGCCGACGAGGGGTCGCCGGCGGCATGCGGCATGCGTGACTCGAAAACAGGCTAGGTGGGGTACTACCGGTCCCAGCTGGGGGTCACACCGCTTGGAGGCTGCCTGCCGAACGTGTTGCAAACTTTACTAGGGTACTCTGCCCACCTCCAGCTCCTTTTCCCGCGCGGCCAGGTCCTCGTCGTGGCGGTTGGCCCACTGGATGGAGTCCTCCTGCATGCGCTGGGCGATCTGCCGCAGGAACTCGGCCTGCAGCACAAGGAAGGGAGGACAGATAGTGAGGGTTGGAAGAGGCCTGAGCTGAATTAGCGACCCAAATTGACTTGGCCAACTGTTGAGAGCGACCTAGCCTATGCAGAGAGGTGCACCAGTGGCGTGAAGCTGTACAGCGTGGCATGGTCTGCTGAAAGCCCTGCTCCCCATCTGGGTCCTCCTCCCCGGTAGCCCACTTGTTTGCCCCTACCCGCCCCCCACGCCCACGCATCCCACCTGCGTGGAGTGCACCGCCTTCTCAATGTCGATCTGCTGCTGCACCAGCTGCAGCTCCTTGAGCATCTCCTCCAGCTGCACATTGCCAAAACAAAGGGATCGTAAAGGAAAAGACGCGGGTTCAGCGGCAAGGTGCAGCGGCGCTTAAGCAGGGTCGAGGGGCCGCATTGGGCGTTGACAAGAGAGGACGCTTTGCCTTCGTCCCCCAGCCAACCCGAAATCACAGCAAAACACAGCAGGAGGAGGACTGGCACTCCTCCAATGCCAGCCTAAGACTCCCATCAAGGGACGTCGTCATAATGCCCCGCCGTAACAGCTTTGCCCTCCGCCCTCACCGCACCTGCGCCCGCTGCAGCCTCCGCTCGTGCTCATTGCCTGAGCTGCTCTCCTTGGCCAGGTACCGCGTGGACACCGCCGTGTCCATCTTGAGGCTCTTGAGCTGCTCCTTGAGCGCCACCAGCCCCTTCTTCTTTTCCTTCATCTACGGTTCAACAGGAATGTACGGGGAAGGCATGGTGGTCGCGGTTCCGTTGACTGGCCAGCCCGGCGCAGTTCGCCTTGCCACTTTTGCTGTCAACTGGCGCTCCAAGCCCTGCCCACCGCGGTCCTAGGTACTGTGCTCAACACCCACTCCGTCCCCACAGCCCTACACCCCGCCCCGACCCCCCACGACCCGCCCTCCACCCCCTCCCCGTTCCGACCCACGACCAGGCAGACCCGTACGCTGTGCCTCCTCCCGTCAGCCCAACTCATCCCGCCGGCACCCAGCCTGTAAATCGCCCTTGTGCATCCCCTGCCTTATACCCTCGTTCCACTCCACACCGTGCAGTCATGCTCCGTACTACACGTACCCCGGTCCACTCTCTGTCCTGGCCCATTCCTTGATCTCCTTTCATTCCTCCACCATACGCCACTCATCCTTCCTTGCCCTGCCGCTGCACTGCCCTCCGACTCCCCTGCGTACTCCCCGCTTTCCGCTGTGCATTAACCACTTCTACTGCGTCGTACGCCCCTCCCTCCCAGCCCTACCTCCCAGCCCTCACCTTCTCCTCGTGGTCCAGCTTCTCCTCCCGCAGGTCGTTCCGCAGCTGCCGCACCGCCGCCGTGGTGGTGCGCTCGTGCTCGATGGTCTGCTGCATGGCCACCTCCGCCGCCTCCTGCGCCATCACGCTCTCCAGCAGCGGCTGCACCTTGCCGAACACCTCCAGCTCGTTCAGGCACGAGCTAAGCAGCAGCGCCAGCGCCTGCCGCTCGGACGCAACCTGTCATGAGGGGAACGGCGAGTGTGAAGGTTTGTCGGTGCATGGGTCAGGATTGATGGTGGTGCGGGTACGGGCCCTGGGTTGCGCTGTGGTATGAAGGAACAGCGGCGTCGCTCCAGGCGTCGTGTAGACCGCTGAGCCGGGGCCTATACTGGGCTACTGCACGCTCCCTGGGGGCGTCGCCAGCGTAACAGTACGCTCGACCATGACTGTGCGGGCCTGGAGTCGAGTACGGTGGGCACCAGTAGCTATGAGGCTGGGCCCTGCCATTGTTGCCTGGATGCCCGGGCTGGGACTAAGACACCCCGCTGCCCCATAGCCAGGGTCCTTGGCCCAGGGGTATGGTAGGACCCCCGGAGCACCCCGTGCAGGAAGCGGCGACCCAATCCACCTCTCCACGCTCCTGGGCTCTGTGTCGCACTTAGGATCCATCTTGCAGCCACTGCTGCATGGCATCATCCACCGCCACAGCTGTGCCCAAGCCGCTAGAGGAGCTCCAGCTGCGCGCAGTACGGCGTCGCTGCTGCGCTCGCTCCCCCGGCGTCCGCATGCACCGCGCCGCTGGCTCATAGAAACCAGTCGTTCCGAACACCGCCTGCAGCGCCTGTACGCCCGACGCCAGCGCCCGCCCCCGAATCCCCAGTCGGCCGACTCCGTGGCTCGGCTGCGCCAACCACAGCTCGCCGGGCCTAGGCAGGCCCAGGAACGCCACAGCTGCAGCTCTCCAGCATAGGCCGCCCGCCACTGACAGTGCGGGCCAGGAGGCCCCACGACATCGGCCCCCGATAAGCGCTGTAGGACACAATCCCGTACGACCATGACCACTGTCGCTGCCGCCACTGTCGCCCCGGTCACTCTTGACCACTGCGGCCACCACAGCCGTCCCTGGACTACCGATACCTGCCCATGCTGCCCTGGCCGCCCCCGGCAGCAGCAAGGCACGCACCTTGAGCATGTTCTCCGCCACGTTGGGGTTGTCTTTGAGGTTGCGGCACAGCTGCTTTGTGCTTTGCCGCAGGGCCTCCGCCACCTTCTGGAGCTCCGTCTGTGGGGTAGGTGCAGGGGCAGGGGCAGAGGCAGAGGCAGGGGCGCAGTGGTGACGTGTCAGGCATGTGCAGCTCACTCGTTGCAGCAATGGGGTGGTTCAGAGCAGCTGCTGTGCAGGGGGTTCATGCGTGGCACATTAGCGGCGGGCACAGCACGGTTGGTCCCGTGCACCAACCCACCCCGTCCTGCTCTGCAAGGCCCCGGCTCCCCAAGAGGTGGCAGCACCTGTCCACGTGCCAAGTGCCCCTACCTGGTTCTCCATCAGCTTTGTCTTGTTTGGCTGGTGACGCAGCACATGCTGGAGGGCGACCAGCTCCTCGAAGCGGGCTTCTAGCTTCTTCTGCTCGGCTATCATACGGGATATCTCCTCCCCCACGCTTTGTGTCAGCTCGTGCGCTTGCACTTTGGGGTCAACCGTAATTACACCCACTAGTGCAAGCTTTTCTAGCGTTTGTTTGAGGATGGCATAGATCTGCGGGCGCGGTTGGGGCGCGGGCATGCGCATGAGTGTTTCCCTCACTCAAAGGCAATGAATAATCCCGAGATGCGTCGACAGGAGGCATCTCATCGCTTAGATGTTGAATGCATGAAATCCCCGTGCTTTCCCCCAGCAGGGCTGTCGACGATACCCAAGCTCCCCACGCACATGCACAGCCTCCAGCGGGGTGAGCTGAGCGCATTTTTCGGTCGCTTGTCGCATAATCTCCGGTGGTATCTTTCCACCAGTGTCCCCTATCCCAACCATGGTGGCGCTGAGCCTACAGCTGCGACAAGCTTAGGTCGTCTTCAGGTTCTTCGTGGCCTGGCCGCTTCGGCCCTAGCAGGCTAGTAAATTCATAGTAAGAACATTATTATTGGGCTGCACATTTTGCCCTGTAAGGAGGGCATGGAGTATGGTCGACGAGTCAGTGGCCAAGGTGGTGGTGTTCGCTGGAAGACTCAATAAGTGCACTCCTACGCGTATCCAGAGCCGCTACTCCTGTGCTCCACGCGAGGACGCGACACCGTTTTGCCGCGGCGTCCGTTGGTCGTTACGACTGGTTACTAAAGGACCTTTCTCTGCTATTTCAGCTAGATATAGCTCGACGTGTCACTCAATGCTCTACCGCCTTGTTACGCGCATCATGTGACTGTGTGTACAAGGGCTCAAGCTTGCTGTCGGCCGTCTTTCTTGCAGGTCTGCAGAAGGGCGACTGTTGCTTCCACTGATAATGTAGTCCCTACGGAGACAAACGAATCAAATCTAATCGCTGAAATACACAGACAGGGAATAGTCTGTCCATTTTTGCGACAGAACCCTAGTTCCGAAAGGTCTCCGTTTGCCCTTTCGACGCGCTGGACCCATATCCATGGCGTCAGGTGCAGCTACAGAGTTGCCACTCATGCAGGCAACAGCTGCAAGCGCTTCCAGCAGCTCAGACACCACGCGTCCCACAATCGAAAGCGTGCCGGAACTGGTATGGCACGCCATTTGGGTCCGCCTCTCCTACTCAAGCAGGCGCAACCTCCGCATCGCCAGCAGAGCCTTGCGTTGTCGCTGCGACGCCTCACTTGACGCCATCTACACTGGACACCACTCTCCGGAGGCTGTCCGCTCTCTGGGCTCAGCGGTATGGCGCCACGAGACCTTTCTTACCAACGCCTGCCACCACACCAACAGCTCTCCCTGCATCGGTGGACCCAACCACAGCCAAGCACTGCCCCAACCCCCACAGCCTGAGATCCAGGCCATACCAGCTACAGCTACCGGCACGGCCCCCACAACCTCGCAGCCCCCCGTCCGCTTCCCGCAGCTACGACACCTGGCCCTGGCACCCCCGCCTACCCGTCCAGCCCCATGCTCCTCCCCCCACCTCCCTCCCTACCTACACAGCTTCCTCACCCCCGCCCCCACAGCCCTCCTGCCCGCCTTCCTCCCCGCCCCACAGCTCTCCCACCTGCTGCTCCTCGACCTCCCGCCAACCCTCTCTGAGGCAGACCTCCGCACCATCGCATCCCGCTGCCCCTCCCTCCGCTCCCTACACCTCGTGGCCCCCCGCACCCCTACTGGCAGGTCCCTAGGCCTGCCCCCACTTGCCTCCCTTGCAGCCTGCAGCCATCTAAGGGAGCTTTCCCTTGATCTGGGCCGTGGCGGGGTGGCGGGGCCAGCCGCCCGGCAGTCTCTAGGGACCCTCACGCAGCTCACCCGGCTGCAGCTGACCGTCAGCGACACAGGCGGGGAGGACCAGGACGTGGTGGACAGCCTGGTGCGGCAGACCAGACCGGCAGCGGCGCGTGGGTTAAGGGACATGGGGGAGGATGAAGGGGATGCTGTTGTCGCGGCTGCAGCTGGCGGGCTGGTCGGCAGCCTGTTCCGGCTGGCAGCCGCGGGGCTGCGGTCGTTGGAGCTGCGGTTAGTGGGCGTTGGGGCGGTTGAGTGCGCCCTGCTGCGGGCTGTGGGGGCAGGCGCAGCGCTGTACGAGCGGCAGAGGTGCACACGCGCCCCGGTCGCTGCACCGGCCGCGGACGGCTGCGTGAGCAGGAGCTCATACCATGACACGACACCAGTGGGCGTCAACGACCCACGGTCGCTGGCCACGAGCAGCAGCTGTGATCGCGGCCCGCTGCAACACCTGTGTGTGCGGCTTCTGCCCAATAGCAGCCCCGACGCGTCCGCGTACGGCAGCGGGTCAGGGCCAATGTACGGCAGCACCCCGCCGCACGCGCTGTACTCGTGTACGGCGCCGTACTCTGGGGGCGGAACCCACGGGTCGGCCTTCCCGCTGGCGTCCCTCAGCTACGGGCCGCACCCGCTGGGGGCGGGCAGCGGCAGCGGGGTGGATGGCGGCGGTGGCGGCGTGGCGTGGCTGCAGCCGTCGGAGTCGGAGTCCCTTCTAGGCTGCCTGGCAGCGCTACCCGCTCTGACCAGCATCGAGGTGCGCAGGCTAGCCTTCCGCAGTAGCGAGCCTCTGCGTCCCAGTAGTTATGCTGTGAGGTTTACACTAAGCCTTGTGGCCACCGAGTCTTTTTCTGCATCAGCCTCCTCCAATGGTGCCGTATGACTGCTTTCCTTCTCAAGGCTGTTGTCCGAGTTTGCCTAATCCCATCGTCAAATCCTCCAGGTTCCCCAGCTGCTGCTGGCTTCCGGCCCGCACCTGCATGCCCGACTGGGTTCCCTCACGCGGTTGCAGCACCTGCGGGTGGGCGGGGTTGTGGCCGCGGGGGTGGCGACCCCTCCCGCCCACAGGCCTCGTGCCTCGCAGCTTGCCTCTCTGCCCAACCTCAGCCCGCCTTCACCATCCGGGGCATTGGGGCCACACGCGGAGACGTCCAGAGGTGGCACGGTCGATCCTCTGCCGTGCCTACGGTCCCTGGCCATCGAGGCGCAAGCACCGTACTACGGCGGCGGGCCCAGCTGCGTGCCATGGTGGTCAGCGCATACGGCATTGACCAGCCTGTACCTTGCGCTGCAGTACGGATGTACGGCATCAACAGATGCCGACCGTGCGACGGCGGCAGCTGAGCAGCTGGCGGCACCGTTGGCGGCGGTCCCACACGTGCGTCTGGTGATGACGTCCCGAACCAGCACGGGCGGACAGCAGCAGGCGCAGCAGGAGCAGTACTCGGTTGCCGGCGCTGTGTCATCCGGGGGCAGCGCAGCCAATGTCAGCGGGGGCAGCTGCCACGTGTCGGCGCTCGGGCGGGCCTTGAAGGTCCTGCTCGGCGCGTTGACCCGCCCGAGCGGTGCCGGTACGCCTGCGCGAGAATCCAAGCCCAGAGACGGGTGGGCAGGAGGCGGCGCGATACGGCAGACACGTGCTGTGGGCCAGCGTGCCGTACGGCACGTGGAGGTGCACGTAGACGAGCCGGTGGAGCTGGCGGCTGCAGTTGCGGGAGTGTGGGGCGGGTCCTGTGGCGCCTGTTGCCGCTGCGGCAACAGCCACGGCTGCTACTCCTGCAGTGGAGGCCGCGGCAACAGCGCCCAGGGCCACGTGTGCGAGCCCGCACGTAGCGTGGAGGGATGCAGCGGCTCATTGACCGCGCTGGACAGCCTCAAGCTGGCTTCGGGCTGCGGCTTCGCCACAGGCCGTGGAGCCCACGCGTCGGCACGTGCCGCAGCGCACCAGCTGTGCCGGGTGCTTGTTGCCCTAGTAGACTCAGCGCCCGTACACGTGGCCTGCCTGTGTGCCGCTGTCCCGGGGCTCGCGCTGCTAGGCGCACCGTCCACAAATATCATGACCACCGGCGGCGATGGGGCTTCGCCCGAAGAGCAGCCTGGCGCAGACTGCAAAGATGAGACAGACGGGGTTGTGGGTGGTGATGGTGTTGGGGTAGGAACGGTCCGGCGCAGCGCAGCAGAACGAGCCGCTGCATGGCCGTTCTTGGCGTTTGCGAAGACTGCCGCAGCTCATGGTGTGGCTATGTGCACGGTCAGCTTGGCGCCTGGGGAGCGGGGGCAGCTGCTTGGGGCGTTGGAGCGGTTGGGGGTTGAGGTGCGGGAAGGGCGTTGCTGCGGGTGTGGGAGTGACGGTGTGTTGCATGGTATGTGAGGGCGGCTTGGGTTGCAGGTATGATGGCTGGTGCCATAGGACAGTGTCAGGTTGCATTATAAAAGTGTTCGTGGGCGACGCTCAGGTGGTCTGGTGCCAATTGTGCCTGAGGATGTGCGCGAGGCAGCGTTGTATGGAACGGTGTTACACAAGATGCTTGTCGATAACTTCACGCACCTGTTGATCAACCGACTCAACTTGTACCTGTGAGGTCCTGGCTGCTAATCCGCTATCAGTAAAAGTGTCGGTCGGGGACGCTCGGGCGGTCTGGTGGCAACTATGCCTGAGTGGCTGTGTAGCGGTAACACGCTACAGTCCAAGCCGTGACGATGTACGGAACCCCAACCGTACGGAGTTACTCAAGCCCACAAGATCCTTCCCTGACATCTCGGGATACGCTTTTCCGGCTCGACAGATAAGGCAGCGCAGCCTTACTGTTACAGGCTGAGTGCGGGAGGCAGCGGTTGTACGGAACGGTGTTACGTAAGTGCTTGACGGTACTGTTGATCAACTGACAAGGGCTTCAACATGTACCTGTGAGGTCCTGGCTACTCATCCGCTGCTTACAGCTGCAGTGATTTAAGCTTAGCGGGCGCGAAATACTCGTCCAAAACACGGTGTGCGGCGGCTCGCGATCCTATACTGCAACGACATTGTGATCTGACTATTATATCCTCAATCAAATCTCTAGTCACAGCGTTGCACCGCGATGGCACCAAACAAGCGCGGGGGCCCTCCCAGCGACGAAACTCTCGCGGTGCTGAAGGGGAAAAAGCCTGCCAAGGGCGCAAAGAGCACTGCGGCTACTGTAGCAGACATTAAAGCAGACGCCTCGCAGCCGGCTTCGTATGAACCAAACGACTACGCCAGCGGGGGCGCGATATCAAAGGCAGAAATTGAGGCACGCGGCACGGGCACGGACGAGTGCGGTGACACCTACACCACCAAACGCTTCTGGAGCTGCGAGTATCGGGTCTTCTTTACAGGGTGTGTGTCCGAGGGGGCTATGGGGCAGCAGTCTGGGAGCTGGCAGGGGTTTGGTCATACAGAGGACGGGGCGGCGGTGGCTGCAGCCAGCTGCAGCTGCAGCGGAACGCAGTGTAAGCGGAGGCCTAGGGAAGGCACCCTTGCCTCCCTTGTCTCCAGTGCTGCTCATGCTGCACACACATGTTTTCGCGAGCTCTCCACGCACTTCCGGTGCCTTCCTGTTCGCAGGCTAATGTTCTTGACCCGGCTGCCCTGCCCGCCGGGCATCGACCACCACCCCGCCTTCCTGGTGCGGGCCATGCAGTGGTTCCCGCTGCTGGGCGCGCTGGTGGGCGCGTGGGGCGCCGCCTTCTTCAATGCCGCGGCGCTGCTGTGGCCCCCGGCCATGGCGGCAGCCATCACCACCTTCGCCACGGTGGGGTGCGGCGGGGTGGGGGTGGCCGCATGGCTGGGCTGGACATAATGGCCAAGGAGTTACAGGCGGGGGTGAGGATTGACGAGGCTCTATGCACGAGGCCAGGGACAAGTCCGTTGAACGACCTGGTCTAATGAAGCCGCACAGGGCATTCACTGACGGTAGGGTTGTGGTCTGTCATTTTGTTAAGCAACAGTGGGACAGTGACCAAAGGGGCGGCGTGCATCGGGAGGGGGCGCTGCCATGCGCTGTGGGCCGTAGAGACTGTGGCTACCAGGAAGACGGCGGGCCAGACCCGTCCCCAGGCATGGCACCGGCAGTGACATCCCGTCACCTGTGTCGCAGGTGTGGCTCACGGGGTGCTTCCACGAGGACGGCCTGGCAGACACGTTCGACGGTGAGGTGGACAGGGGCGTGCTTGTACAAGCCGGGTGACGGCAGGTTGTTCCGGGGCGCCACACAAAGTCACAGCTTGCACCAACACCCTCGAGGTCGGCGGCTTCAACTTGTCCGTTGATTGCCGGTGGCGGTAAAGATGCCATGCCCCTGGCAACTACAGGTCTACCTCTGTGGGTGCCTCCCAAACTTACCCCTGGAAGCCTGCGGCCTGTGCCCTGCACGCCTACCAGGCTTCGGCGGCGGCTGGGGGCGCGTGCAGATCCTGCGCATCATGAAGGACTCCCGCGTGGGCACCTACGCGCTGGTGGGCATGGCGCTGGTGCTGCAGCTCAAGACGGGCGCGCTGGCGGCGATGGCGGCGGCGCAGGTGGGGAGCGGACGGCGGGCCTGGTTGGCGGGAGCGGCTGGCAAGGGTAGGCGGGATTGCAAAAGGACGTTGGAGAGCTTGGTGCTGTTTGTGGTGCGGCACGGAACATGTCTGCTTGCGTGGACGATGGCTAGCGCTCGTGTGGCCGTGGCTACAGCGTGTGTAGTTGCTTGCCGTGCTCTTGACGGCCAAGGCACTTGACCGCTGCCCTCAGTCCTACTCGTACCGCCTTTCAAGGCTGCGGCGTGCACCGGTGTGCTGGGTGTCTTGACGCAGGGCACCTCGCGCGTGGTGCGTGCGCTGATTGCCGTACACGCCGCCAGCCGGTGGACCAGTGTACCGCTCATCTACTGCTGCACGTACATCCAGGTGCGTGCCGGGGGCCTTTGCCGGTTGCTCGGGGACCGCTCAAGTCGGCAGGGCCTAGGTGCAGAGGCTGCGTCATACGGTTGAGCATGCAGTTTACACCAGACAAAAAACACAAGCCGAGGCGCCTTGAACGGAACTCGGTCT
>VFQN01000586.1_pt1 | contig 66663 bp, 105 predicted proteins | sample 3512371 | NCBI WGS metagenome assembly VFQN01 (sample SAMN10412370, study PRJNA504923) | tailings metagenome | isolation source: Replicate 2 from Balatoc abandoned mine | place: Philippines: Itogon, Benguet | collected 2017-08-28 | reverse complement strand
ATAGTGGCTTATGTGGTCGGGCGGCCTGAAAGCCGCGGACAGCGGAGGTGTGCCCAGGTTAGGGGAGGTGGAACCCGGTTGGGCGGGCCAGCGGTCCAAAATTGGGGTAACTAACTCAAACCCACCGGAAGGAGTTGCGGGACAGCTGGATAAGGATATCCTGTATACCAGCGGATTCCTCTTCACGTCTTCTTCCCATTTCAAGGGTCGAGAGTCCTATCCACGTGTCCCGCCACTGCCGTACAGCACATGCCGTACAAGGGGTATCAGCACACACGAAGGCCCCTGGATACCCTCATTGCCGTCCCGCCGGCACCTGTGAGGCTCATATCATATGAGTTATACCTATATATGTTTCGGGCCAACTGTTGAAGCGCTTTGCACCTCAGCTGGGGGGCAAAAGACATGGGGAGCCCGTGGCGGGTGTGGCGTGTCAGTCAGTAGATGCCGCTAGTTTGTCGCAATGGGTGGTTTGGACTCGTCAGTAATATTTGTTTGTCATGGATAGTAACAATTGAGTTTTACATCAGCGGAAACGGCAAGGTTCGCTCTTCACATGTATGCGCCATGCTGAGCGACAAGAGAGCACAGCGAGGCCCGCAAGCCCCGTTGATTGCTCCATCATAGCTACAGATGACAACATGTCCCTCTTAGGGTCTCTCTAGAGGCTAAAGCGCAGAATGCGGGCAGTTCGCAGGCGAAATGAGCCTTGTACTATCGCATTACAGGCAATCACAGCTCGCGTACAGATTCATAATAATACAGCGCAGATTACAAACATTTTGCAATGCAGTCAAGGACGTTTGGACGTTGGACCACTTTCGCAGTATGGCACGTGCCTGGGTGAGACCGGGTTGGCACTTTGGCAGTGTGCATGGCGTACGTGTAATCGTAACCCCGGTAACCCCCGGCCCGCCCAGGTTTCCGCAAATGTGCAAGTAAGGTTGGACCCAGAATACGTAATGTTATACTTTGCTGCCTTCCCTTCTTAAAACATTACTGGCTGGCTGTATGACAACAACATAAGGGCGTCTCGACAGCCTAGGGGCTACGCTCACTCAGAACGCCACGCCTTAGCTGCGCAGGACCTCATGACTATGATCTAATGAGATGAAATTCATCTTAACGGTAGCTGTGCTTGTGGCGTTGCTCGGCCACTGCCGACTGTGCTTGGGACGGCATGCGGTACAGCTTCGCGGCTCGTCAGCTTCTGAGCCTCATGGACTTCATGACCTAAAAGTAACTTATGTTGGCCGGCAGCTGCACGCTGCCGAGGCCCCAAGCATCACTCAGCAAGGAAACTCCCCGTATACAATTCTGCGCCATGCTGTCAGCGGCCGCAGGCACATGGAGACAGGTGGGTGAAAAGTGGCTATAATATAACTGTCTCGCATGATTCAACTGGGTCATAAGCCCATGAGTGCGGCAGGAGCACGGCAGGACCACGGCACACTGCCCGTCGTCCCTTCCAGTGCCGCCCCGTGCTCAGTCCGGCCCGTCCGCCATTGCTATACCCATAAGTACATCCCACCAGCAACCTGTTCCTTTATGCGACACCACCAAACCTCCCCTTCGCCTACGGAGACATTCTTTGCACAGCCTGTTCTGCCTGTCCATGCACTCGTTGCACCGGGAATGCATGGAAACCAGGGGAGCTCCCCTGATAGAAGTAAACCTTGCCGGTTGTACGACTGCAGGCCACGTGCAGTACAAGGACCTGGTGGTGCTGGTGGGAGGTGGGTATGGCGGGGTGTGCCGTACGGTAGTACCAGGTAGTACGGCCGCAGGTGGCGCCGGCCTTCTCACCTCATCGGCGCTGGTCCCAGTAATCCGCTGTGCTGTATGTGTCAGCCGGACCCGATGCACCAGACGGAAATTGTGCACAAGGGCTCTCCCCCCGCGCCCGGCCCCCCCCCCCTTGCCCAGACGCCCCTATCTACGACCTGCTTGCTTTCCACACCCAACTTGTTACAATGGCACTTGTGACTTGGTTTCCCATTGAAAATGCGTGCCGACAGTTCGTACGCTGGCTCGTATCTATCCCCGCGTTCACAGTGTGCTTGTTGCACCCTCACTGACAGGCTTCAACCAGACTCACTCGGAGTTCCTGTTGTCGGTGAGTGGGAATGCGTTCTGCAAGGTGCAGGGGTCCACATACCGCGCACAAAGTCATGTAGCCACCGGCCCCATCAGCCCACCGGCAGACGACCCACGACCCACACAACCTGTGCTGCACAGCTAAGGCCCAGCTTCGGAGCCTACTGAACGCTGAGCCAGCCAGCGTCCAGTACCGCACTTGCACTGCGTTTTGTCGGACTGCTGCTGCGCCCACCTGTGTAAGCTTGTCCACGTGCTGCCCCACACCATGTCTGTATTTTCCATTGACCCTCACATGCACCGCTACGTTGGTGCGGCCCGCACGCAGGTGGGCCACCGCGAGGCGGATTCTCCCCTGGAGGTGGCCCTGCAGCGGCACCTGCAGCAGACCTTGTGCTTTGGGTGCGTACCGCACGTGAACGTGCACACGCTCCTGTACGGCAGGAAGGCACACACGCGGCAGCGAGCTCATCCTGCCTGCCTGTGTGCGTGTCGCCTCTTCATTAGCTTTATAGGAGGGTTGCCGCCGCCTTGCTGGCCCACCTCCTTCACCGTGTCCTGCCCTGCTCCTCCGCCCTCCGCCACCGCGCCCCATGCCGGCCCGTCCCTTCTCCCCTCCCTCTCTACCTCCGCACACAGCTCCTCCGCCATGACGCTGTGGAACACCACCTCCCGCACCTGGGCCGCGGGGCCTCCCCTGCCGCACGACGCCTCCCACAACACCCTGGCGCTGTCGCCCGACGGCGTGCTGCACTCCGTGGCCTCGCCCTACTTCTCATGCGCCGCGATGGGACTGCCCAAGGAGGGGTGAGGCGCCGACCGGGTCATCAGCCCTCATCACGCACATGGGATTGTGGGTAACGGCCCAAGCGACGAACTTTGGTCATTCGCATGGGTCGCGTATGGGCGTGAGGCAGGGTGCAACTACGGCGAGCCCACGCTTTTTGAGCAGACACGTCCCAGACACGCCTGATCAAAGTATGCATTGCTCCCCTGCCCACCGCATCACCCCTGACCCCCTTCCTGCACCCTTTTCTGCCTGGACGCCGTGCATTCCCCCATTGACCGCAGCTCCAACTACAGCCAGCTGCACTACACCTTGAACCTGACCGCCCACCTGGCCGGCGAGCCGGGCGTGGGCTGGGTGCTGCAGCCCCAGCCGGCGCACGCCAAGGGCCTGGCGGGCGGCTCGTCCTGCGTGTGGATGGACGAGCACATGTACTGCGTGGCGGGCTCGCTGCACCCCGACCAGGTGAGTACGGCAGGCCAGGGGAGGCACCCTGGAGTCAACCAGCCGCGCCCGTTCCTGCTGCTTTTGCCATTGCCCGATTATCGCGAAGGTGTGTGACATGACATGCGTGCATTTACACCCTTTTTGTGCTGTTTGCGATTTGGGTGTGGGCAGGTTGACACGTTCAGCAACGCGCTGACGCGCTACAGCCCCGCCACGGGCCAGTGGGAGGCGCTGGCGCCCTGCCCCGAGCAGCACGACCACTCGGAGACGTTTGTGCATGGCGGCAAGCTGTGGGTGGTGGGCGGCAAGGGGCACTGGCCCGAGCTGCCGCCCGCTGCGGAGCGGCCCTTCATCGACATGCACTACTACAGGTGGCTGCGCTGGCGGGCATGCGGTTGTGTACCGTCGTACACACCCGTCGGCTGGGGTGCGGGAGCAGGGCGCATGACGGGGGGCAGGAGCGGTTGTGTAGGGGCCAGCTGTTTGGCGGGACCGGAGAGCCCTTTGCGTGTAACCCAAGCGGGTGCAGCACGCGGGCGCTCCACTCGGCCGCAGCTGTGTACCGGTAGATCCTTACCATGAGATGGTAACAGGTTTAAATGCGTCCTGCCCTAGCTGTTAAGGCGACTGTCTTGGGCCCCGGCCTCTGCAACCTTCCACTGCTACCATACCCAAACGCTCGTGTGCCTGGATGACAGTGTGCTGTACCGCACCTTTTTCAAGCGGTATTGCACCGTCGCAAGCGCCATTTACAGTCACTGCAACTACCGTAACACCACACCACCACCACGCCACCCTCGACGCTTCCCCACGCGCTCTGTCCGCCCTTTCCCCCTCGCCTCCCCCCAGGTCCTCCTTCTGCCTGCACCGCTACGACCCCACCACCAACACCTGGTCCAGCGCCTTCAGCCGTATGCCCACGCAGGTGGGGGTGCAAGTGGCCGGGGGTTGGGGTGGAGAGTGGGGGTGGGTGGGGTTCGGGGTGGGGAGTAGCCTCCGTCAGCAAGGGACTTCCATGTCGGGAGGGTGGGCAAGGTGGGCAAGCAAGCCGGCCACGATGCTGCTGATTGGGCCTGACCACCTCGCCATGCCCCCGACGCCCCAAGCAGCCCCGTTCCTGTACAATCCTGACACTCGCCCCACGCTTACCCCACGCCGCCTGCTCCCGTCCACACAAACACCACCCCTTCCAGGGCTTCATGACGCACGCCCAGCTGGTGCCCCGGGGCACCGGGGGCAAGCCAACCCTGCTGGTGATGGGCGGGGAGGTGACCAACGTGCACGACGGGGTGAGCGTCGAGCGAGGGTGCTTGGCGGCGGGGCCAGCTCGGGTGGGGGAAGGGGGCGGAGGAGGCAAAGAGCAACTGGCAACTTGCGCAAACCTACCTCCGTCACAACACTGGTATGACGTTGTTTGTCTCAAGCGCTCATGCATCCCTGCACTTGCAACACATGAATCCCTCAGGTGGCCATGGACCAGGTCATGGAGTACTGCTTCGAGACCGACCTGGTGGGTGCACGGGTGGGCGGCAAGGGGGGGCGGGGGGTGGCAGCAGACGAAGCACAATTCCTGCCCTCACGCGCTCAGCGCTCTTTGCTGGCCCGACGCCTGGGTGCGAGTGCGAGGCGGCGACGAGAGCGGAGAAAGAACTTGTCGAGGCCGCTTGCCGGCATTCATAAAGCCCATGCAACGCCATACCACCGCACGGCCCCTTCCCGCTTTCCATCCTACTTGTCGACCTACTACCGGTACGTCATCATTACGCTCACGCCGCCCTTGCCTCCGCCGAACCCGTTCCGCCGTCCCCCAGTGGTACTGCCACCGGCCGCTGCCCCAGCCTGCTTTCGGCGGGGGCCACGGCTACAACCCCACCACTCGGGAGGTGCACCTGGTGTCGGGCAGCACCAAACACGTGGGTAGGGGTTTACTGGGCTCTGTCCAGGCGGGGGCGGGGGCGGGCGCGGAGCCGGGGGCGGGGGCGGGGGGCTCAGTTTTACGACCATCTCGTGGCGCCGAACACCCCAACGCCAACGCGGGGTATGCACCTGTTGTCGAGCAGCACAAGGCACGTGGGTATGGGTCTGTCGAGACCGGGGCAGCGGCAGGGGCAGGGGCGGCGGCAGGGGCAGGGGTGGGGCGGGGGCAGGGCAGGGCAGCGGCAGGGGCAGGAGCGGGCGCAGGCGGAGGGTCGGCGGCGGGGCGGTGGTTCAGTTCTTGTGGCCATACCGTGACGCCGTGCCATGCTGCTGCCCATGCCACGCAGATGATCGCTACGGTGGACGACGTGCTGGTCATCTCGCTGGACGCCCTGCCGGACCCCGAGCCGTGCATGGTCGTACAGCACACGTGGCGCTGGTGGGCGGGCGGACACACGGGACACAGCAACCTGCGCCGCCACCCGTTCTTCTTCTCCAAGGACATAAAGGGAAAGCGCCACCGCCACGACTTATGATCGGGAAGCTGCTGCGGCAAGCGGGAACGGGTGGCACTTTCGGGGGAAGGAAGACAACCGGCAGCTGCGGTGCAGCACCAGGAAGTGGAAGGCCACGGAGAGCGGCGGGGCAGCTGCAGGAAGCTGGAGGCAGGTGCGGGGAGCTGCGGGGCTTCCAGCAGGCTGGGGGGCGCCCTGGCCCCCGCGTCCTTCTTGCCAGCGCGACGGCCGACGGCCACCGGTGGCACATTGCTGGGTCGATGGTTGGGGTGGGAAAATGTTGGAGGAGCACGAGCGCTGCTGTTAGTTACGTGATGCGGTAATGTGCATTGCAAGTATGGAAACATGCAGGGGTAGTATGTGTACCAGGGTTTCTGTACATAAAGGGCCTCGTCTGATGACGATGGCGGGGCAGTATTTATTGATGGGCATACCGCTTATGAGAAGAGCTGTGGGTTAAGCAAGGGGCCGACACACAGGGCCATGGGGGCTGTTATTGGGGGTATGAACAGGGGGATCAATGGGGCTAGGGGATTGAGAGACTGGGGAGTGTTAATGACATGGGACACTGTGACTTGGACTCTGGGAGCCGTTAGGTCTGCGCAATGGGGTTTTGGCTGCGAATACAGTAGGAGGGAGCGTTGGCAAACAGGTCTCTTATCGGAGCTGTTCTGCTGGTGCGTGGTACCGAAATGGTGCGACGCGTATTGGCGGAACGGGCTGTACAAGACGCCACATGGAACTGAACTACCCACTGCTCACGCACACGCACGTGCGATGCCGCAGCGCACTGTTGGCGCCTGCGCAAATAATAAGGGGAAATCTTGGTCTGTGGAGCAGTGTGGAGCGAGCAATAAGCTCTTTGTGCTTGACGGCATTGGATGGGTTCAGGTGGATCGCTGTGCTTTGCCATGTTGAAGCTTCTACTGCGTGGAGGTTGGCGCTATGCTGCTGTACAAGCATGCCTGGAGCGCTGGGGTTCATAACGTCGCCTTGGAGCTGGCTGTATAAAGTTTGCGTGGCCGTCGGCGTAAGGGAACTGGGTTCCAGTTGACCGCTGCAGAGATGATGGTGTAGATACTGAACGACACATACATACATGCCCTTGTGATGCTTGCACCCTGCCGTACGGTGGTTGATGACTTTGCGGGCAGGCGGTCGCCGACATGAGGCATGGCCTCCACCGTACAGCCCGCACCCCCGCTGACACCTGTGGCCGTGGGTTGTTTGGTGGGGTAGGTGATGTTGGTCCTGTGTGTGGTCCTAGCACGTGGAAGGCCGCCTCCATGAGGTGCTGCTATTGTGGTTAGGGGGCTGACCAACCCGACCAAGGCACCCTGCTGGCTGCCAATCTTTCTTTGGTCGGAAGCGACAGGAGGCATTGGGCTGCCCTGCCCCTGACCGGTACTACGCCGTGCGGCGCTGCCAGCATTGCTCCCCAAGCACACGGGCCAGGCGCTTGGTGCGGGGGAGCATGCCGTGCTACTGACTACTGTGGTACCGGTGCGCTCGTGCGCTTTCCTTTTCTTTTGCTTCTGCGGAATGTGAGGCTTGTTTTCTCTGTAACAGGGGATGCGTACCGGTATCCGTTTTCGTCTGCATGCTCGTATGTGTGACCGGTATTACTGATGCAGGCATGTCTCCTATTCAGGAGTGCGCGCTGTGACAGTGGAGGCGAGCGAGCCACTCAGTAGCAGCACGGGCGCGTGGGCCGTTGGGGGCGGGTGCGGTCTATTCAGTGCATCTTCTTCCCGTCCTGTGGAAACCTCAAGGGCTTAACTGCATGTCAATGATTTCCTCCCGCTGGACGGCTGTACTAGCACCTTATTGATTTGTATGTCTGCTACGAGGCGCATATAGGCGTACGCATCTTGCGTACTCGTATACAGCGAGGTTGGCTGCCTGGACGTGGTTACCGGTACACGTGGGTTACGTGCTGCGCTGCTAGGCCCGCCGTGTGCACGACGTCCGGCATTGGCTTGCCCTGGCTTGCCTTGCTCACGTGACTGGAGAAGGGTGTGCGCGGGGCCTACCACACACATGGCGAATGGAAGCTGTGGCCGTATGTCAGTCAGTCAGTCAGTCAGTCAGTGTTACACGGCGAGGGTTCTCCCTTCCGCAAGCGCAATGACCCGTGTACGAGCCGGGGGCTCAAGGGTACCGGTATAAAAACCTGTACGAGCACACACCGGCGATGGCACCTTCGCAGGAACTCCACGTGCTCAGGGAAGCAGGTTGGGCGCCAGTCGCTGGGAGGCATCTACCCAGACATTCAATGCAGGTCAACCAGTGTTCCGCTGTGCCTGTAGATCGCGGCGATGCACAGCGCGTGCTGAGTCCAGTACTCCAGTTCCCCTCCCGTGCCACCAGTTGTCAGCATCACCTTGTCCACCCTGGTCCTAAGGGGACAGCAGCACACACAACTCTCAAGCATCCAGCCTGCCTGCCTGCTCGCAGTCCACTGACCTCCACCCAACGACCAGCAGAGTGAAGCACACAGGGTGTAACCCGCTTGCCGCACGTGCGCACCCAAGCAAACGCTGTGCCGACCCGGCCTCCAAGACCTTCACTGCGTACAGCACATGCTACTACACACTTCGTACAGCGGATCCCGGTCTCCTGCACGGCCCCTACCCCTTGCCCTGCTGCTTCACGACCCACAGGGGCTTGGCCACCGCCGCCGCGGGGCACGCCTCCACCACCGCCGCCGCCACCTCTCTGACCTTGGGCCCCAGCTCCCCCCACCGCTTGAACAGCTCCGGGTACTCCACCTCGCATGCCTCCGGGAGGGGACTCACCTCCGGCTCCAGGTCGAAGCAGTGCCTGGGGAGTGGGGCGGCAGGGGTCCGGGGCATGAGTGGGGGCGAGGTGTGGGTTGGCGGAGGCCGGACAGAGGTGGTCACAGGTGGCAGAGCGGCGGCGACCGTGGTGGGCACCGTGATGCGATGGAAGGTGCCGCAGAGGTACGTGCCAGCTGTGCAGATCGCTTCTGCTGCGGCTGCACTTTTGCCGTGCAAAGCCTTGACACCCCATTCACATGAGCCGGTGGAAGAGCCACTTGTGCGCAGCGCTGCGTCCCACACCGTACGGCACGTGCAGCTGCAGCCAGCCATGCACGCCGGAGTCACACTGCAAACCGTGTTCAACCCTTTCGCCCGCGCCCACCCACAACCAGCGCCCCACACCGTTGCACGCCCCATTCCCACCTGTGCGCCCCCGGAGCCGTCGTCGCCGCCGCCGCCCGCTCCCTCTTGTTCAGCGCCGCCGCCCATCCCGTGAAGGGCTTGCACGACAGCGGCAGCAGCGGCAGCAGCCGCGCCTCCGCGAGGGGCCGCGCGCATGGGAAGGCCAGCCACGTGGGCTCGTCCGACCGCAGGTGCACGTAGTGTATTAGAAAGGAGGTGGCGGCCACCACGCGGCCGGGCGGCCGCACGTTGAGGCGCGTGCTGTTGTTGGGCACGGGCGGCAGGCCCAGCACGCGCTCCAGCAGCACCAGGAAGGGGTCCAGGCAGGCGGTGGCCACGCCCTCGTAAGACACCAGGTGCAGGGCGCTCTCGCTATGGAGGTGGTCGTCCGTGAAGGGGGGAATTGCGTTGAGGGGAACGGAAACGGGGCGGGAAGGTGCCGTGCGGTGAGGATGGAGGTGCAGACCGGCAACGGGGTAGGCAGGGCGGAAGACAGGCACGGAGCGTGAATGAATGAGCAGGGATCGGACGTGGTGCGCTGATGCCACGCAGGCTGGGAGCGGCTAAGGTTGGGCGGCGGGGATTTACCAGGCGATTCACGCAGTATGGCAACTGATGGGTGGCTGCAGGTGTGGCAGCTAGCGCATAGAGGCGCTGGCCGAACCCACCAGGGTTATGCGACAGGTGGCGGGACAACGTGAGGACGAGGGCAGGCGCCGCAACTCACGCTCAGCACGCCACACCGAACCCCGTATCCTGACGCCTGCCATGTTTCCTTGCGCGCCAAGTAACCCCACACCTCATGTGGCGCAGTGACCAGCGGGACTGCCGCTAACGATGCCATGCATTGAAACGCCCACGCCCATGTTCGCGGCCCCGTCACACCTACCCGAACGCATCCGCCCAGCGCGTTATCAGCCCCCTGTAGCCTCCATCGAAAAAGTCCTTGCCGTTTCCTCCCTGCTGCACAGCTGTGCGCAGGAAGTAGCGGCCCAGGGACTCGGGCTGGAACTTGGAGAAGCCTGGGGCCGGGGGCCAGGGTGGGAGGAGGGGTTGTTATGCTGGTGGCGAGGTGAGGGGCAGCGCGGGTGGGGAAAGGGGGTGGGGGCGGGTGGCAGAGGGGAAGATATTAGGGAGGAAAAGGTGCTGGAGCAGTTGGGGGCAAGCTAGAAGGGCGACTGGGGGCGGGGCGGGAGAATTCGTAGACCGCTGGACCAGGACCTCTGCCCACTTAGCCCCAACCCACATCATCGCGTAGGGTCCATGCATGGACTTTGAGCCAGGCTTAAACGTAACCCCGCCATATCGTTCCTGTGCAGGACTCCGTGGAGCGCTTGCCTTGCCCGTCGACGGCTACAGCAGCACGGCCAACCGAGCTCATGCAAGTGCCCCCCGTTACTGCGGCCCATGCATGTGTGTGCTATTTTAGGTTGAGCCTGCGAGAGCTAAAGTTTAGTTAGGGCACAGTCGGCATCTCCTCAGCATTGACAAATGCATTCACCAGCGTGTCTGGTGTGGTTGCAAGACTGACTTGCTTGCTTACACGCTGCCAGTCGGCAGCTGTAACGCCTGTGCGACGCAGTGTACAGCCACCTCAAATCACACATCAAGGCCAGCACACTCCAGCCGTGCGGCCGGCGCCCACTCCCCACCCACCCTCCTGCAGCTGGTAGTATCTGCTGAGCAGCATGGGCAGCGCCCTCCGCACGTAGATGACAATGGACACATTGAAGCCCTGCAGCGACTCGGCAAACAGCTGCATCCTGGGGGGCCGCAAATGAGGAGAGGGCGGGGATCTCCGGGCCGGGGCAACCATGGATGCGCTGGGGGGGTAGCAAAAGGTGTGCGCCAAGGGCAGGCTCCACGGAACGGCCGCAGCGCGCAGCGCTGCTGGGGCAGTCCGCATGCCACCCCCAAGCCTGAGAGCTAGACGTGATTCACATAAAGCATTGCACCTTCATTGTGGTGCGCTTGCAGCTTGAGCTCAGCCCAAGGGGCACCGGCCCCACCCACGCACTCAGAGTTTATCGGGCGGCACCGTATAAGCAACCTTGCGAGCAGCGCCAAACGCCACAATCGCCACGTCCTCCGGGCAGCCAAGCCCAATAGATTGCGGCTCCTGATCCCCACGCATCGGTGCCCCCGTTGCGTCAGCATGCCTTCCAGCCTCCCTCCGCCCCACCTCTCGCCCGCCAGGGTGCTGAGGTCCTCCGCCGTCAGCAGCACGTGCCGCCCCGCCTCCCGCGCGCCCCGCAGCCCCTCCCGGAAGCAGCTGATGGCATCCACGGGGCAGCTCCAGCGCAGCGTGTCGTTGTGGAACTGCCACGCCAGCTCCGCAAACACCTGCCCACACGTGGACGCCAAGAGCGTATTGCCATACATACTCGTCGGCCCTTGGCCCCGCAGGCGCTGCAGCATGACAAGCAACCTGGCACAGCCGGCTACACCCGGAGCAGCTAGACGCCACACGCCAGTATGTTGCACACCAAGCGGAGGGACGCTAGCCGTTGGGGGGTTAGCGGGTAGCGGGTGAAGGCGTACCTTGGGGCTGCACTGCTGCTGCCCGCACTGTGCGCACAGCGGCAGCACCCAGCCGTGCTGCTGCAGGTGGGCCGCATGCCGGCATATGGAGGTCTGCGCGCAGGGCAGCGAATATGGCGAGGAAGGAAAAGATGAAAAGTGCAAAGTTATAGACAAGCCTGCATGAGACACACGCCGCCGCCCCTGGTTGCATTGGTGTACACTGGGCGTGGGGTGTTTCGGGGAGACGGTCGGCCATTGTGCCGCATTGCACAGGCCGACCCTCACGTTGCTTCGTTGGGAGGACAAAAGCTGTGCAGTTACACCCTGCCTACGTAGGTGCTATGTTAACATCCAGATGTGGGCGGTCAGGGACGGGCCCTCCGCTGGCCCCGTTGGCTCTTGGCTCCTGGCTCCTGGCTGACGACAGGCGTATGTGTCGAACCATACTAGTACAGTGTTTTGTGATGGGAGCAGCTCATGCCGCTGAACCAAGCTCACGGCGCCTCAGGGGCGCACGGCTTACCTGTATGAAGAGCGTGGCGGTTTTGTGAGGGCCCACGTGGATGACCGCCCGCGGAAGCGGAGCACCCAAGGCCAGCCAGGGAGCCCCAAGGACCAGCAGTAGCCAAAGCAACAGGGGCGGGGACAGCTCACGCACCATCGCTATTCAGCTCGTTACTGTATACAGTCAATTGGTGTGCGGGAGGCATATGGTCGTCCAAGGCAAGAACGCCTGTATTCAAAAGGGACGACAAGGTTTTAAGGGGGGGTTTACATATGCATGCTCTAAATTACGGACGTGTCGGTAATTCGGACGTGCCTTCCCATTCTAGGGGGGAATGGGAAGGCGCGCACGTCCGAAATGCCATTTTGGACATACGGTCTGCCTATTTCGTGCATATGTAAACCCCCCCTAAAGGTGCCAGGCCTATTCTGTATTTGTTATAGCGGGCCTCTGCTTGTTTTTAATACTGTAAACAGTGCTGTTAGGGTTTGCACATGCATGCGAGTGCAAACTGCTGTACCGGGAGCCCCGCGCGGAACCGCCAACTGGGCCCACTCTGCATCCACACCGATCCGCGATCGTCGACGGTACACAGCATGAGCTTTACGCAGAGGCAACCTCAGGATACCAGTATGGCACGGCGTAGTCCACGCTTAGGCTGTACTTTGTCCACGTTTCTTGCAGCCCTGCGCCATGTGCCACAACCCGCAATGTGCTCCGCCTCCAGGGCTCCGGCTGACGCACAACGTACTCAAAACATAGAGCTCCAGCATTGTATCACTCGTGTAGATGATACGCGGGCATCTCAAGCTGGAGGGTTGCCCTTGTAACAGCACTCCTAACTCCAGCCCAGTTAGCACACCAGGGCACACTGGTCATCCCTCGTCGGTCCAACATCGCCCAACCGCGCCCCACTAGGCCTCTTGCAGGCCTATTCGTGCCTCCAGTCCTCCACTTCGCCAGCTTCATGTAATACACCATACTTAACGCTGCCCCCAAGCCGCCTCAGGATCAGGAGAAAGCTCCCTTGCTGCCTGTCCCCAGCCCTGCCTGACCCGCCACTACCTAGCCTCTGCCTCCGCATCTGGGAGTCACACTTGCAATGCCCGGACATCCTCTACGCATTAGAGTTATGTGTGCAGCTCGTGCTGTATGGATAAGAGTTTTCTGCAGCGGAGCCGGCGAGAAGGGTTCCGTGCAGGGGAGAGCTGGTCCCGTGGGTCCGAGCCGAGTTAGGTTGATTGGGCTTTGGCTTCGAACGGCCTGAGGGTGGTAACGTGGCCTGGCTTGCGCTCGGAGGGCACAATAACGAACGAAGGAAGCTGGGGCTCCGGCGTGGCATGCATACTGGGGTCCGCATGACAAGGGGAGCAGAAGAGAAGTTTGAAGGCACGTGTCATGTGGCAACGCAGCCAATGCTCTCAGAAGGTCTGACTAGTAAATCGCACGGCGGCCCTATGGGTGACCATATTGATGTACGCATACCCTTCAACTCAAGTGTTGCCACAAGCTACTACGAAACTCAACACAAGATGCAAGCATTCGCAACAGCGGTCCAGGAAACGGCGCAGGTGGCCAATAATAAACCGCAGCTAACTTTTACATGAGCGCAGCTTGACATGTCGATGAGCGCTTATGCGGACAAGGCGCGTCTTCGGGCGCAGAGGACGTCGCAACTGTGCAAGGGATTCTTGGCAGACCGCGAGGCACCGCAGCATTTTAGTTGCATGGTATCCCATCATGCTCCATCCAATTTGCTTGTCCAAGGCCGGCGCAAGGCCAGGCAGTTATCCGCTACGCGACATCAGAGCCCACTGTCCAGTCCCAGCGCCGGATTATGCCCGCAGTTGGCAACAGACGTCCAACGAGTACAAACCTGCAGGCAAAATGCAGTCAGCGCTCCAGCCCGCGCTGCTGCCAAGCCCTTACTAGCGCTGTCACGCACTGCCACGGCTCAAGCACCCGTGGTGTCTCGCACCGCCCTTGATCAGAGGCAGTCCGCTCTGGACAGAGAGGTTGGCGCACAACCTGACACCTATGGTGACCTTCAGCACCCTTCAGCCCACGACTACATGGGCCTCCATGCCAACGACGCTGGCCCCGCACGGCAGCTACTTCGACAGCAGCCCTGCAGCACAGCTCCACCGCCGCCCCACGTCGCTTCTGTGTCCACAGCTGAAGGCCCTTCATTCCGGGGTGCGCCTGTTACTGTTCGGGACCCAGGGGCCCCGGGTCCCCGGAGCTTCAGCGCAGCCGCAGCTGCAGCGCCTCCGACCCCCGGCGCCCTGGACCCCACCACAGCCCGCCGCGTCACCCGGCTGCTCAGCTCGTCCAACACGTGGCAGGAGGTGTCAGAAGTCGTGCAACGGTACGGCACTCACGCCCTCAACGACATACACGTGGCGGCGGCGCTGACCCGTCTGGCCAAGTTGGAGCTTCCCGGGCCAGAGCAAGCACAGCCCAAGCCGCAGGCGCCGCCGCCGCCACACCCAACTTCCTCTCCACAGCCAGACGCCACACCGCAGGGAAGGCCTTCTGCAGCAGCATCTCCTTCACCGGCAGGTGTCACGTCGCGCGCAGGGCCGGCGGGGCCCTACGGCCCTACGGCCGCCCTGGCGGCCGCCCTGGCGGCCGCCCTGGCGCCTCAGTCACGCAGCGCGCCTCCTCCCCTACTGGGGCCAGGGGCCCTGGCGGCGCCCAGGTTCGGCCCTGCGGCTGTGGTGGCGTCTGGGAGCAGCGGGGGCGGGGGCGCGGCGCGGCCCCTGGCACTCACGCCGTTGGCCGCCATGGCGGCCCAGCGCAGCGGCAAGCAGGATCCCCCCTCAGGCCAGGACACACACCCTCCGCCGGCAGCCCCACCGCACGGCGCCGCGGTGGCTGTGGTGCTGCAGCTGATGGAGCGGCTGGCCGGCAGGTGTGCGAGGACTGGGGGCCCCGAGGGCGCAACAGGAAACACGTCCTCGCGTGCCGCAGGCCAGGCGCTGGCCCCCAGAGTCAGTCCGGGTGGCGCAGCTGCGCGAGCAGACGCACCTGCGCTGCGCGCGGTAGCGGCCGAGGGGTCCCCAGGCGCCCCGCAGCCAGGCGATGGCTTGGTGACGGGCACAGGGCGCGAGCCTGGGAGCACGGCAGGGGTCCTGGCGGCAGCGAGGCAGGAGGGGCAGGCGGCGGGGAGCGGTGCACCGGGGAGCCTTGAGGACTTGGTGTCGTGGGTGCACTCCGAAGGCGAGGGGGCCAACGCGAGTGGGGTTGAAGCCACTGGGGTGAACGGCAGAGAGGCGGGCGTCCGCGTCGGGAATCCTGTCAGGGACGGGGACACGCACCGTGGGGCTGGCGACGCTGGCGCTGGTGCGGGTGCTGCGGGTCATGGCGGTGGTGGTGGTGGAGCTGGTGGCGGTGCTGCACCAGACGCCCGTGTGGTAGCCAACGGGCTGTGGGCGTCCACCCAGCTGTACCTGTGGCTCCGGAGCCGCGCCCGCCACCGGCTGCATCAGCTGCGGCGTGTCGCTGCCACCGGGGGGCAGGGCTTCGTGGGGCCAGAGGGGCTGGGGCCGAAGGCTGTGTTGCAGCAAGAGGCGAGGCTGGCACAGGAGGCACGGGAGGCGGAGGCTCGAGCGCGGAGGGCCTTGGGGGTGCTGCTGCGGGCGGCGGCGGGGGCGGCTGGCCGTTTTGAGGGCCAGCACGTGTCCAACGCGCTGCACTGTACGGCACTGCTGGCGGCGGAGGCGCCGGGTGTGCTGCAGCAGCTGCTGGTGGCTAATGAGGTTGTAGGGGAGGACGGAGGTGATGGAGGGGAGTTGGAGCAAGGTGTTGAGGGGGATGCTGGAGAAGAGGGGGCTTATAAGAATGATCCGGATGGCGCCAGCAAGAAACCCAGGAGGCGAGGCAGCAGCGGAGACGGCGACGGGTGGGGTGGAGAGGCCGGGTGGCGCCTGGAGCAACTGTTGGCCTGCCTCCTGGGCGCTGCAGGACGACAGATGGACGACTTGGGACCGCAGGTCGGGTGGTCACCTCATGGACGTGTGCTGCAACTTTGAAGGACGTAATTGCATAGGGCCATGAAGCATGAACTGGAAGGGAAAAGGCGCCCTGGACTGCAGAACGATGCACGACAACCCTACCAGCTTGCCGACTGTTGAACCCTTGTGGTACCCGGATCCCGCTCTCTCCTACCCCTGCCCTTCCTGCCAGGCCCTGTCCAACAGCATCCACGCGCTGGCCACCCTGCAGCACCTGGGGGCGCTGCGGCCTGCGGGCGGGCCGCGACACGACAGCGCGCAGCAGGCCGCAAGCAGCCGCAGCGTTGGTGAGGGCGTCACCCTCGACCAGCAGGACCTGCAAACTTGGGCCGACAGCACTGCCTCAGGGCTCCGCCTGGGCCCTTGGCTGGACGCCTGGGCGCAGGCCGCGGCCGGGCAGCTGCCGCGCTTCCAGCCGCAGCACCTGGCCAACAGCCTGTGGGCCCTGGCGCGCCTGGGGCACCGCCCGGGGCGCCGCTGGCTGGGCAGGGCGCTGGAGGCCGCGGAGCAGCAGCTGCAGGGCTTCACGCCACAGGTGGGGCTGCTCGGGTGGCGCGCTTGCTTCTGGTTGCAATAGCATGCGCGCGCAAGCTGTAACGTCGGCTGGTTCGCTGCCCCGTCGCGGTGCTTTAGCCTTTGCCGTTTCGGACCATTACGCCCTTACCCAAGGAACGACGCCCACCGGCCCCCGGCACACCCCTGTTGGCTGCAGGGCCTGTGCAACACGCTGTGGGCCCTGGCGCAGCTGGGCTTCGCGCCGTCAGGCCCCCGGGCCGAGGAGGAGGCGGCCCAGCTGGCCGCCCTGTGCCGTACGCTGGCGGCGGCGCTGGCGGCCGGCGGCGGCGGCGCCGCCGACGTGGCGAGCGGCCTGGTGGCAGCGGCGCGGCTGCACGCGCTGCTGCCGCCGCCCCCGGACCGCCCTGCTCAGCTCCCTTCCTATGATGGACTTGAAGCCAGCGATGGCGGCGCAGCCGATACCCGGTCCACGGCCGATGTAGGCATGGGGGCGGGCATGGAGGCGCATGACGGGCTGGCAGCGGCTCGCCATGCGCTGCGCTCGCTTGGCTCGTACCTCCTACGCCGCTCCGAGCAGCGGCTGCTGAAGTACACCCCCCAGCAGCTGGCCAACACCGCCTGGGCGGCCGCGGCCCTGGGCCTGCAGCCGCCCGCCGGCTGGGAGGCGTCGTACTGGCCCGCCACCGCTGCCGTACTGCCGTCCATGCGGGACGAGGAGCTTGTCGCCGCGGCAACCGCTGTGGTCAAGCTGGGCCTGCAGCCGCCCCCCGAGTGGCAGGCGGCACTGCTGCGTGTCGTGGGCCAGGCGGTGCGGCAGCGCAGGCGGGGCCGGCGCGGGCGAGCGCAGCAGGGACCACAGCCGCAGGAGGTCGCAAGCGTGCAGGCAGCCATGTCTGGCGGTGAGCAGGCGGGAGGGATGGAGGTGCGCGCGTCGCCGACGCCCCGGGTGCTGTCGTCAGCGCTGTGGTGCGCCGCGGCGTGGGACACGCAGCTGCCTGCCGCGTGGACAGCGGCCGTGCTGTCGGAGCTGGAGGCGGCGGCGGGGCGGGGGGAGCTGGGCGCGGCGGAGCTTGCCACGTGCCTGTACGCGCTGGGCCGCATGCGGCTGCAGCCGGACCGCCTGCTGGGCGGCTGGCTGGGTCGCGTGGTGGGCGCGTGCGTGGACACGTGGAGCCAGCAGTGGGAGAAGGAGCAGGCGCAGCAGGACGGTGCGGATGCCGGCGGGGTGCGCGTGCAGGGGTGCATTGTGTCCAACGCACGCCAGGTGCTGTGGGGCTGTGCGCGGCTGCGGGCGGCGTCCCTGGATGAGCGGCACGGCACGTGGCTGGCGCTGGTGGCCGCAGGCCTGGACCCCACGTGCACGGACGCGCCGCAGGTGCGGCCAGCATTCGTGGGAGGAGGAGGCGCCCGGGAGGACCCTGGCGCTGTGCCGGTGGTGCTGTGGGCCTTGGCGTGCATGGGGCTGCGCCCGCCGCGGGGCGCCATGGTGGCGCTGGTGACCCACGGGTCGGCCCTGCTGCCACGTGCCGGTGCCAGGGACCTGTGCACGCTGCTGGTGGCCCTCGGGCAGCTGCGGTTCAGGCCGCAGCAGCAGCGGTTTTGGGCCGGCGTGGAGGCCCGGGCTGTGCAGCTGGCACGTGGTATGACGGGTGCGCAGGTGGCGGGCGTGATGTGGAGCTTCGCGCAGCTGGCGCACCGGCCGGGGAGGGCGGCGGTGCAGGCGTTGATCGGCAGGTGGAGGCAGGTGCAGGAGGAGGGCGAGGGAGCGGTGGGAATGGGGGAAGGGGCTGGTGGAGGCCGGAATGGGGAGCGGGAGGATGAGGTGCGCAAGCGAATGCGTGTTGCGTGCAGTGTGCTCGGCCTGAGGCCCGATGGTGTGGCGGTGCGGGCGCGGGGTGCAAGGCAGCGTGACAAGGGCGCATGATTCTGTCATGTACCATGCCTGAGTGCAACGTATCTAGCAGGTGTTAGGTATGTGTAGAGGCTTCGCTTACATTGAAGATGGTGTGGCAGGTGTACTTGTGGTGGCTACGGGCTGTGTCGACCGGGTACCGGTAGTTGTGTGCAGTTGCATACAGCATCGTACGGTGTTAACATGACGGGCTGTGGGATGGGTGTTCTGGCGTAGGAGTACTGCTTGGGCACTGCGCCAGCAGCCGAGCAAGGTTTGAGTCCTATTGCCGACGGAGACACTGGCAAGAAACGTCCACTGTACGAACACTGAGCAGCAAGAAAGCGCCTCACACAGATTGTGCAAGGGACAGCTCGTAGCGGTGTCGCAAGAAATGGGCAATCGGCGGGCATTCAGGCAGGTAAAGCCTAACACTCGAACGGATGTCTATCCGACCCACGCTGTGTGGGTGGCCCCCTGGTGGCGCCCGTACGCGATCGAAGGTTGACAAGCAGTGTCCTGCAGGCCTTGCTGCCTTTCGAATGCATATGACAACCTGCCGACTTTGCCGAGGATTACGCCCAAGATGGGCGCGGGGACTGGGCGTCTGGGGCTCTGGGCCTTGTGTGGGGTTGCAACGGTGTCATGCGGATACGGCAGACCGTTTCCCAAACCTCCCAGGCCAACCGCTCGGCAAAGGGTGCGCGCTTTTGCGTTGGAAGGTAATTTTTATGCTTTCTGCACTTTGTAGCGCGTAACGCAACGGACAGCACAGTAGTCAACGTTGCCGAAGAAAATCCTTCCTATGGGCTAGCTTTTGGTGCACGGACAAGGGAGGATGCCGCTATTTTCCTGCTTTGGTGGCGGTCACCCAAAGCCGGCTAGCAACCCGCAACCAGCAACAGTCACGACTCAGCAGGCGCGGAAAGCTGAATCCGCATCGGCACTTCCTGTTGCGAGCCAAGCGGTACCGGCTGCAGCACCTCAGCAGCCAGCTGGCGAGGGGCTAAAGAGCAGCGCTGGGGCTGTACCATCTGGCGAGCTTTCGGATTCCGCAAAGGACCGGAGTGCCTCGTGCGAGCCCGAGCCCAACAACGTCACAGAGTCTGCTAAAGAGCGGGCAAACGGCAGCAGCGTGCCTGCTGATCCCAGCCATGTTGCTGGTACGCTAGCGCTGTCTTCGGACGCAGCAGGCACCAGCGAGGAACCCCATGACGAGGACATTGAAGAGGAAATCGAGGACGCTCCGGGAGACGGGCAGTCTCCTCTGCCACAGCTCCCGCGCCCGGTCCCGGTGCCAGGCTGCTACACGCACAGCCTCAAGCTCACAAGCGAGCAGACGTTGTGCCAGAGTAACATCCAGCTTTGCTGTCCCGAGGTGCGTCCTAAGGTCACGATGGGAATACCTCTTGCAACACCGCAGATATGATACAACTATACATCAGCTATTTGCTGATTGTTGCGTGGTGCTGTCGGGGTCCTTGGCAGGAGCTTGTGGGCGACATTAAGGACTTGGCGTTCATCGGCAATGGCTCGTTCGCTGCTGTGTTCAAAGGTGAGACCTGAACACCGTGAGCACCCCGGTTTGTGCTGGGTTTCGGGTGGGGATGGCCTCGACCTTGCCAAACCTGGACCTCGTTCTGTTTGCGCAGGGCTCTGGCAGGGCGCGAAAGTGGCCATCAAGTTCGTCGTGTCGGACAGCCTGAACTCCAACAGTGTGACTCTCAGGGAGTCGCTCCTGGGGCAGCTGCTTTCGCACCCCAACGTGAGTTCTCTGCGCTGAGTTCCTTGTCGTAGCAGGCCTGGCTGTGATCTCAAAGGCAATTCCCGGTTGCATGTTCCCCATCCAGTCACCTAGTAAGGGGTTGGGGAAACTGCCTAGGCTCTCGGGACAAGCTGGGGCTTGTATCAGGCATCCCGCCCCGTTGACCCCCGTGCGCCTCCCTCCCCTTGGCTCTCCTCCCCATGGTGGCTTTTCCAGGTCATCCAAACGTACACAACCCGCTGCGCCATGATGGACGACGAGTCCCTGCACGCCATCCACGGTGCAGCCTGTGACGACGCGCGGCGCCTGAGCGGCGACTCGATGCGCTTCGTGTCCGGGGACGGTTTCGGCGACCCACGGCACAAGGCGGGCAGTGGGACCATCAGCATCAGCAACATCCTGCTGCAGCTGCAGGTCAAGCCCAGCCAGTACCTGGCGGTGGTGATCATGGAGTACGCGGACCGGGTGGGTGGTGGGATGCGCGGAGCACCACCAAGCCGGGGTATCATGTAACCGAGTGTAGCTGTTCTCGCAGTCATGGCTTGTGCATGTGTGGGCAGGCGTGCTGCACCCAGGCTCCAATTCTGGAGCAACGCGATGTCGGGACTGGGCCGCCCTCAGCAGCACCACGTGCCGCCGTGTACCAAAGTTGGGAGCGGCAGGGTGGCCCTGCTGCCGAAGCTTATGGTGCTGAAGCTCATGATTACGGAATGCGGCAGGGCAGACATACCTAGGACCACAACGGCGTGCTCCTTGTAAACACCCACTGTTTGCGCCCTGCAGGGGACGCTGCAAGAGGCGATCTACAAGCGGCAGGTGTTCCGGGAGAGCCCGCGGTGGAACAAGCGCATAGCGGCGCGCGCGCTGTTTCGCACGGCGCGCGAGATCGCGCTGGGGATGCAGCACCTGCACAGCAGCAACATCCTGCACGGTGAGGGCTGGGTTCATGGAGCGGGGACGAGATTGACCGCTCAGGAGGGGTGCTATGACGCTATGGCGGGAGGGGGCCGGAGCTATGCATTGATACGGGTCTTGGGCTGCGCGTGAGGGGAGGAAGATGGTGCGTTGGCGAGCTACGATTATCAGCGGTTTTGGCGGGGGGCGACACCTAAGTCCGTAAGGAGGAGCTCGTATAGTACCCTGCAAGGGGGCTGGTAGTACTACGGTTACCTCCCGAATCACCGAGCCCTTCGCGCTATCATGCAACCTGCACAAACGTTTCCCATCATTTGAGGCACAGAAGATGGGAAAGGCAGTGGCCATTCGGCCGGGCTTTCCGTTGGCAAATCGCCGACGTTTCCTCCGCGCTGCGGGCATGTTGCCTTGAGCACCTGCCCAGGCTGCCCTGCATCTGATGCACTCCGACACTCTCCCAGGCTGATCACCATCCCATCCCAACCCTGTCCCAGGCGACCTCAAGCCGGGCAACGTGCTGCTGACCAGCGCGCGCGTGGACCGGCGGGGCTTCATCGCCAAGCTGGCGGACTTCGGGCTGAGCCACGTGGCGCACGGGCCCATCGCCACCAACACCTGGGGGGTGAGCAGCGGCGGGCGGAGGACGGGGTGCGCTGAGCCAGGGTTTGAGGCTGTTTCCGTGCAGCAGCGTGCAGCAGCCTGGCAGGCTGCGCAAGACCGGGCACTGGTCTTGGTCCGGGGGCTGCGTGCCTGCGCTCAGCAGGCACGATAGGGTTGGAGTGTTTTGCGCTGCCCGCATGGTTTGGTTGGCCCGGAGTGTGATGGGGTGCTGGCGCGACGCATGCCACCACTCGGTGCCTGGCCATATTGGCTGGCGTAGGGCTGATGGAGCCTTGCGGCCGACGCCAGTCAGATGAGCAGCCTTCTTGGCAGCAGAGGCGGTGGACCGGATATGTGGCTGCGGTGGCTGTTACGAAGGCCTGCTGCCGCAGTGTTGCTTGCACACTGCGCAACCGGGCGGCGGCCCAGGGCCAGCTGGAGGAGCAGTTCCGTGTGGAGGCTGCACGGGCACTGCCACGAGCGCTGTCAGGACACCACATCCCCAACCGCTACTCCCTGTGCTTGTGACGCCCTTGCGGCATGCCACACCGGGTCGCTCGTTTCACCCACAGTTCCGTCTGACCGCCTTCCCCCACGCCCATTCCCACCCCAGACGCTGCGCTACATGGCCCCCGAGCACTTCAGCGGCACCATGTCCAAGGCCACGGACGTGTTCGCGTTCGGCATGCTGCTGTGGGAGATGGTCACGGGCAAGAAGCCGTACGAGAACATGACGCAGGGGGAGGTCATCCAGTCGGTGTCGCAGGTGGGCGCCAGGGCTTTCTTGCCCATACCGACCAAACCTTCCCCGTTGCAACCCTCGGGTCGTTGCTCTCACATTTGCCGCACCTTGTCCCCACAATACCCTAGTGCCCGACCTTGCGACGCCGCCCTCGCCAATCCTTGTGCCTTCGCAGGGCCTTTGTTGCAGCTCTCGTCAGGCGAAACACTACACACGAAGCCGAGCCCCGCGTGCTTACCGTGCCGTGTGCCCGCCGTGCTCTTGCCGTCCGCAGGGCCTGCGGCCGCAGTGGCCGCCCGACTGCTTCCCGCACCTGGAGTACCTGGGCAAGCGCTGCATCGCGCACAACCCCGCCGACCGGCCCACCTTCACCGACATCGTCAAGGAGCTGGAGGACATGGAGGTCATGCTGCGGGAGCTGCTGCAGGTGGGCGGGCAGGGCGTGGAAGGCCACGGGCAGGGCGAGATGAGGGGCGCTGCGCGTGGGGGAAAGGGCAGTCGGGGGCGGCGGAGGGCAGGGCACGGGCGCCATTTGGCTCACCTTGATGTGTTGCAGTGGGACACGGGGAGCACGGGAAGCAAACTCAGGGGGTGCGTCGGAGTGGCATGGAAGGCGGGGACAAAGGGCAACGGGCGGCTGGAGGGGAAGGGTGCTGCAACAGCCGCTTGGGACGGCCTGCAGGGTTTGTTGCTGTCGACACCGTACATTATATCTCACGTTACGGACCCTCTCACGCGTTGGTGGCGGGCCTGCTGTGCGCTGCAGGCCACGCGGGAGTCTGGCGGCATGAACGCGGTGGTGCCGGCCGGGCAGAACGAGTGACGCGCGGAGCGGGCGCACCCCATGGTGGGAAGGCGGAAGAAGAGGAGGGAGGTGCTTGGTCCGGGGGCACGGCGGCTGCCGATTCCCAAGCGGCATGCGGTCGGGGCCAGGCGGTGCGATGGAGGGTGGCGGGCAGCGTGGCGCCTGGGGAGTGGGGACGCTCACCGTCCTGTGCGCCGGCTCGCGCCTGCCATGCTGGGCTGGGACGCTGGCCGCGCATTCTGTATGGTGGCTCTGGCTGCGCGGAAGACGGGGGGGGTGGGTGCCGCAAAACTGGTGTTGGGGGTTGGATGCGCCTGGCGTGCATCGTTCACATGGCGCCATGCCCCGAGCATGGCGGGCTAGCTGCCGAGGTGCCACGCTAGCGCCTGGGCGCGGCCCTTAGGCCGCCTGACCAGTTGTGAGGTTCTTGTTACTTGTGTGCATCTCTGTGAGCTGCCGCAGGCGGTAGGCGGGACTGACGTGCTGCGGGGGAATATCCAGTTGGAAGGTGGCAGGTGTGCGGCCAAGAGGCCGCGGGGGTCGACGGAGATACGTTACCATGGTGAGCGCGGTACCATGATGAGCGGTGGTTACCAACCTGGCACGACGTTGCAAAGGGCATTTGGCGCTGCATGTTGCGCTGCAGGGAGGGAGTCCACACAGGAGTCGATGTGCCGGGAAGGATGGCATGGTCCGCTGTGGTGTGGTGAGGAGGACGTGGACGAGGAGGATTTCAATCCCTCATCAGCCTGGGTGTGTCGAACACAAGCTTGAGCCCGCTGGGTTTGACTTTGCGTGTAGAATGATCATGCCCCCCAGTTGCGTTTGGAGCATTCCCTGTATTTTGTTGCAAGACAATAAGGTGCCTGTTTCGTAGGTTCTTACTTGGCCGAGGATGTAGAGCATGTCATTCGGCACGGCTGAATGTGCATTTGGCAGGGTGCGTGCAACACGTATCGACTGCTGGATTGACAACAATGAATGAGGGTTTCTTTTTCAAGAGCTACACACCGTTTAGTTTGACAGAGGTGCGCCATGCCGTACTGGGGCAGCACCGACAGCTGTGTCTGGTGGACGGGGGTGTTGGCGGCCGGGGGTCATTTTAAAAGCTACTGGTAGCCTTGAGCCAGCTTGAGCATGGCATGGTTCCCTTTGAGCACCCTGGGGCACCCATACTACACGCCTGACAGCCTAGGCTGTCAGGGGCGCCCAACTGTGGATGAGGTTTAATTGTAACTCAGAAGCAGCCCCTTCCCTGCCAGCATCGCCATGGACCTCACCGTCGTGGGCCCTGGTTTGATGGCGTCAGCAACACGGCGTCAGCAACACATTACCGCACTGAGACGTGTTCACCTCACCAGAGGAGGGAGCTCCCCCTGGCTCCCCTGAAACTCACGTCTGTGCAATGGCGATGCCGGTACCTGCAAGAATGCCTGCTCTGGGTTTGCCCTTTGCTGCTGACGTTGCTGAACACGGCACCCTCAGGTGCGCTCAGTTACATGACAGCGGCACGACGCACGCTTAGAATTACAAACAATGTACCTGCACCTGATCAGCAACCACTCGGCATGTGTGCGTCAGACCGCCTGACCGTGGCACTTATCAGGACGACGGCAGCACATCCGAAGCCCACAACCGCACGTGATCCATAGTGCGCAACGCCCTAGCTTAATGCCCCTCTAATCCATATCCAGCGTCTGCCCGCCGGATGGAACCACCAGGAACTGCACAGAGCAGAACCCTGGCGGCAAGCATGCACAGCGCCCACCCAACCAGCATCTGCCCCCACCTTCGCTTCCTCACCCAAGGGACCACCGTGATGGCCACCAACCACCGCCACTACCGAATGCACACAAACCGTCCATCCCGGACTATATAACCCAGTACCCCTGATGGACCTCATTCCTGGTAAGGTGCACTGGGGCAGGACTCCAAGCGGGCGATGCGTGTCCTGGCAGCACCACACCGGCTGCCAGGGCCATGTACAGCGCCGCACGGGAAGGCCGTTACGATGCATTAGTGCATGAAGATGCAGGTGTCAGAGAGGGGGTCTCGGGCGTGGGAACGGGGTTTACGGGGTGCTCTGAGGACCTCTGGCCCAGCCATGCAGCACTGTCATGACATCCACAAGCAACGACCATTAACTAGGCCCACTAAACTCGCCCAAAAACGTATAGAGAATGACAACACCGTGCGATTTGGCCAAGTTCCACTCGATTCCATTGCTGGGACACTCACCTGCAGACCGTTCGTGGGGTGAAGGGCACCGCCGTGGCAAGCTGCCAGCCTGTCGCGGTAAGGCAAGCGCACAGTGCGCGCTTGAACAGCAGGGCCCGCAACTGGCTGCCCTACGTTCTTGGTATCGAGGTTGTCGACCCTTGAGCCCCCGGCTCGTGCCGCTACATGGGTCGTTGCATTTGCGGAGGGGAGAACCCTCTCCGTGTAACACTGACTGGCGGCCGTACAGGTGCCCGCGCAAGGAGAGACAAGCATACTGACAGGCAGCGCACGTCCAGCGTTGTGAGGGGCAACTGAAAGCGGCCCACGCCCGCTGCCGCCCGTTCACGCCAGCCATCACACAAAGCAGCGGCGAAAAGGCTCAAGCCGCCTGCCGAGCTGCATCACCACCGACGGCGCCGTACTTGCCCAGGCCCGCCGACAAGAGTTCGGCGCCGAGCTGTTGAAAGCTGGCGGAACGCTTAAGCCGCCGACACGGCAACGCCGCCGGCACGTGCCGTGTCGGCAGCAGGGGGCGAGGAAGAGGTGTCGTCAGTGCCTGAGGCATGGGGTAGGGGGTGTGGTACGACTTCCGTCAGGCTGACGAGTGTCGAAGCAGGGCGGGGTGGCTTGTGCAGCACTGCTTGCGAAAGTAACGTGTGGCCAAGTAGGATGAGCGGGCACACGGCGGTGTGGTGAGGTCAAGCAATAGTCAGTTGGCTACAGCGGTCAAACCCGCTGCACGCATCCTTGACGCACGCATCCCAGCACCTCCATACCCACAGCAGGCATAGCTCGGCAGTATAGCTCCATTATTCTTGTTGTTGGAATCAAACCCACGGCAGGTCGCTTGATGCAGTGCACCCCAGCGTCACCCTCACCTCCCCGAGCTTGTAGCTCCCCTTGACCTTCACCAGCTTTCCGTTCGACGCGAACGTCTTGATCACGCCCCACACAGTCTTGTCGAAGTTCTTGTCGTGAATCTGGTTCCCATACTTCTCCTGGATAAACTTCTTGATTGCCGGAACGGAAGAGCCGGTGCGCTCGCGAAGGGAGGAGATGGCGTCGCTGATCATGACCGAGTCTGCATAAACGCATACAGTGGAAGCTGTGAGCTTTGAAGTACAGTTACGGAAGCACCGCCGGCGCACAGACCGCTCCCGAACGTACAGGGAGGATGTGTGCTCTCTTTCTTAGGCGTGGCAGCCTTGGAAGCCTTGGGCTTCTCAGCCTTCTTAGGCTTTGCCCTTGCTGGCTGGGGCAGCCTCCTCAGGGGCAGCATCCACCGCGACAACCGGGAACCTCAGCAGGGGGTGGGAGGGAGTGGGAGTGGGAGGGGGAGGGGAATTTCGGGTGGTGCGAGAGGGATGGCGTGCTGAGTGGATACGGAACGCGTAGTGAGCCGGTGACCCTGCACGTAGGGATACCGTAGCTGGTTGATGGAGAGTGGAGGGAGGGTGGCCGCGAAGTCGCAGGGGGTCGGATGGCGGTTGCAGAGGCGGGAGGCGGCGGGCGAAAGATGTGGTCCAAGGTTGTGAGAGCGCAGCGTATGGAGTTACTGCAAGGTGGCGGCGGGCATGTTCCCACGCGACAAGTGGCTACCGTCTAGCAGATCAAGGTGCGGGGCCACGCCGCGGCAGCACGAGTACCACATGCTGCACAGCGGGGTACGGCGTGCCCGCGGGCAGCAGCACAACGGGAAGTGCGGCTTCGCCCCAACCGCCGAAAACCCTCGCTTCCCACTCTTCCGTTCGCCTCCCTACGTCCCATGCATGCAGGCCCCCCCAGGCACGGGGCTGCACCCCTCGCCACCATCCCCACCACCCCAGCCAGCCCACCTGCGTCTCCAAAGTACACGGGCATGTCCTTCTTCTTGACCACCGCCACACGTGCGCTGTGACGTCCAGCGCCGCAATGGGGATTAGCTGCTCCGACAGCAGCTGGGCGATGATCTGGCCCACGCGGCCGTTGCCTGGGGCGAGGGAATGGCAATGGTACAGTGGCTCGTGATACAGGTACTCCAAACGTCGTGCTGAGGCCACAACCTCCCTGCAGTTTAAGAGGGCACAAGCCCCAGGCCCTCCCCTCGTCCCCCACCTGCAATAATGACGTGGTCCTCGGTGCGCTGTCCCCAAACTACCCCTCCAACCTTCGGTATCAAGCCACAAAACTCGGGTGGCCCGCCCTTCCCACCCACCTGCAATGATGACGTGGTCCTTGAGCTCCTTCATCTCGTCCGCCTGGGGGCGGCGGAGGCAGGGAGGTCAGGGAAGGGACCGGGGGCGGGGTTGGATGGAACCTGGGGCAAGGGGCAGGGACCAGGAACCGGGGTGCAAGCGGGATGCGGACAGCCTACAGGCGCAGTCCGCTGCAAGCAAGCCCTTTGACACGTAACCGCGCACGCCGGGCTTTCGCTGCAGGACCACCAAAAGATGGAACACATCCAAGCACGAGTGCTCACACGTACGCAAGTTGACCCCCAATGTGAACCCCGTGCTACCCTGCATGTCCACTTGCCCGCCCTTGACCCACACACACGACGCCGTGCTGCTTCTGCTGCAGCGCCACCAGATCGTTGCTCTCCAGCACCGCAACACCAACCCGCGCATCACACAGTCCCTGCCTTAATACCGTACACTTACCCGTTTCCCCCGCCCACCTTTGGCTGCAGCGCCACCAGGTCGTTGCTCTCTTTTAGGGTTTATAACCCTAAGGAGCCCATGTCGCTGCCCAGCTCCGCCAGGTAGGGCGTCAACGCCATGGACAGGGCAACCACCTGGGGACGCCAGGGAGAGGGGCAGGGCAGACAGAGTACCAGTACTGCGAGGAAGTGGTTGTGTTGGTAATAGTCCGATCAGGACTAGAACGACCCACTATGGTAGCGGTTGCAGCGGCCGGTTGCCGCGAGGAACGCACAGGGTACCTTGGGGTTTACTGCGTGCTTTGAGGACCTCTGGCCCAGCCATGCAGCACTGTCATGGCATCCACAAGCAACGATCACCAACTAGGCGCAACGGAACTCGCACCGAAACGTATCATGAATTGACAACACGGTGCGCTTTTGCTCGATTTCCACCGCTGGCACACTCACCAGCAGACCGCTAGCCCACAGCTGCACGTTCGTGGGGCGAAGGGGTACCCCCTTGGCAAGCTGCCAGCCTGTAAGGCAACTGGCTGCCGTACAGCTGCCCACGCAAGGCAGAGGCAAGCCTACGAACATGCGAAAAGGCCCAGGCCCCCTGCCGCAACAGCTGCATCACCACCGACGCCGCCGTACTGGCCCAGGCACGCCGACAAGAGTCCGGCGCTGAACTGTTGCATGCCGGCGGAACGCGTAAGCCGCCGACACGGCAAAGCCGCCGGCACATGCCGTGTCGGCAGCAGGGGGTGGGGAAGAGGTGCCGTTGGTCCCTGCGGTATGGGGACAGGGGTGTGGTAAGGCTCAGCGTCCTGGGCGGCATGGGGGTGCTGCATGACCCCTGGCTGGATACGTTAGTGGACCGTCGTATTGCACTCATGCTTTTCCGCACGTCCACCGAGGTGGCCCACCTGTCCCCTAGCCCCCCATCATCCGCCAGGAACACGACCGCCGTGTTGGAGGAAGGCCTGAGACCCCACCCCACCTCCTACATGTGCACCCGGTCCACAGGGGCGACGTGCGTAGCAGGCGCAATGCCACGCACTAAGCCTTTGCACGCAATCACCGGGGGCGATCAAGGGCAGCCGCATGTAACAGAGATGCGGGCAATGAAGTGGTCCTGCGCAGGTGGTGTTGAAAAACACCGGTTAAAGGGAAAGAGGTATAGGGCAATCACTTCTTGGCCTTCTTGGACGGAGTGGCCTTCTTGGGTGCCGCCTTCTTGGAGGGGGTGGCCTTCTTTGGCGCCGCCTCCTTCTTGGGCTTGGCCGCCTCCTTCTTGGGCGTGGCCGCCTCCTTCTTGGCGGAGGTGGCCTTCTTGGCAGGGGTGGCCTTCTTAGCCTCCGCCTTCTTGGGGGTGGCCTTCTTCACCTCCTTCTTGGCCTCCGCCTTCTTGGGCGCCTCCTTCTTGGGCTTCTCCGCCTTCTTGGGCGCCTCCTTCTTGGGCTTGGCCTCCGCCTTCTTCTTGGCGGGGGTGGCCTTCTTCTCCTTGGGCTTCTCCTCCTTCTTGGCCTTCTTCGGCTTGGCCGCCTCCTTCTTGGGCTTGGCCTCGCCCTCGGCCTTCTTGGCAGGGGCGGACTTCTTCTTGGGGGTCTTAGGCTTGAGGGCCTGCGGTAGGGGGTGTGGTACGATCTCCGCCAGGCTGACGAGTGTTGAAACAGGTCGGGGTGGCTTGTGCAGCACTGCTAACTAGCGAAAGTAACATGTGGCCAAATAGGACGAGCGGGCACACGGCGGTGTGGTGAGGTCAAGCAATAGTCAGTTGGCTACAGCGGTCAAACCCGCTGCACGCATCCTTGACGCACGCATCCTTGACGCACGCATCTCAGCACCTCCATACCCGCAGCAGGCAGAGCTCGGCAGTATAGCTCCAATATTTTGTTGTTGGAATCAAACCCACGGCAGGTCGCTTGATGCAGTGCACCCCAGCGTCACCCTCACCTCCCCGAGCTTGTAGCTCCCCTTGACCTTCACCAGCTTTCCGTTCGACGCGAACGTCTTGATCACGCCCCACACAGTCTTGTCGAAGTTCTTGTCGTGAATCTGGTTCCCATACTTCTCCTGGATAAACTTTTTGATTGCCGGAACGGAAGAGCCGGTGCGCTCTTTCAGCGAGGAAATGGCATCGCCGATCATGACCGAGTCTGCGTAAACGCATACAGTGGAGGCTGTGAGCTTTCAAGCACAGTTACGGAAGCACCGCCGGAGCACAGGCCCATTCCGTCCCGAACGCACAGGGAGGATGTGTACTCTCTTTCTTAGGCGTCGCAGCCTTGGAAGCCTTGGGCTTCTCAGCCTTGGGCTTCTCAGCCTTGGGCTTCTCAGCCTTCTTCTCAGCCTTCTTAGGCTTGCTCTTGCTGGCTGGGGCAGCCTCCTCAGGGGCAGCATCCGCCGCGACCACCTCGGGAACCTCAGCAGCTGCCTCCTCGCTAGACATTGTGACCTGGTTTCAAGATACAATTAGTATATGAGTTGGACAGGCGTTGCGAAAGATCACCACGGACGTGGGCGTTTGCTCTTTTTGTATTTGGTCAACCCTGGGGTCAGCGGGGCGCTTGCTTCTGCTCGTCCATGCGTACGGCATGCCGACAGTTGCCACGGCGGCCTTTTTCCTCGTCTTTCCGGCCTAAAATGCTGATCATAGTAAGCGCCATGAGCTCATGATCTTGCTCAGCAGGGCTGAGCTAGAGCGGTCGGGGTACATGCCATAACCAGAGCAAACGGTCACGATAGGTACGTCTCACTATAGGTGTAGGCTTGTCCTCCAGTTGCTGGCTCTTGGTGGGACAGTGGGTTTGCTGTGTCATGGGCGTTGTGCGTTTGTGTTATGGGGGTGAGTTTGTTTTTTAAGGGGCCCGTCATCTGACATGGTGCGCATTTGGCCACTTGGTGGTGCCTTGCGTGTCTGCGTCTGGTGTGGGTTGTAGGTAGGTAAGTCCCCTTCCTCCTTGTGTCCTTTGCCTCCTTTCCTTTCTTCCCTGCTGTGCTTCCTTCCTCGGTCTTATGGCCTGTTCCCTCGGTCCTATTCTGTGGTATTTAATTACAAATCCTCTCCGTTAGTTCCTAGCTGTGCCCTATTTGCGGTTGGGGTTCACTGGCTTTGGGCTTGAGGTGGTGCTGGTGCTTGCCTGTGCTGGCGGGGCCTTGCTTTCCCGATTGCCTGTCTCTTCTTTTCCTTGTACGTAAATGGGGGGCTAGGTGTGTGAGATGAGTCCCTTTCCACATCATCTTTGAGCTTGATGCGGCGTGTGGCAACGCCCGTCAGCAGGGGCCCTGGTGGCGGGCGGCGATTAGGAGGCTTGCAATGCAGTGTTGTCCCTCTCAAGGGGATAAGCACGGCCATTCCATGGTTCCAAAGGCCCAGTCCCGCGTCCAGTCCCTATGGGCTTGTTGCTATGCTTGGGCACTGTCTAAGCTGGAAATATAGCAGTGTAGAGGACTCCCAGGCTTGCTTGCTTGAGCGCAGGGGGCGACTCTCAACTGGTGTGGTGGTGCAAACATGAAGCAGACCCCCGCACCTTCTGCAGCCATTGGGGACATGGGGCTGACCAGGAGAGAGGGGCTTTCCTCCCCCTATGCTGCATAGCGGGGCTTGCAGGGCTTGCGGGGCCCTGGGGCCCCACAACTTCAGGTGAGCAGGTGTACTCCCCGGGCCGATGCTCGCCAGCCGGCGGCACCTGGCGGGAGCGCGGGACACCTGGTATGGCGCGGGACACCTGGCGCCCTGGCGGGACAAACAATTGGGCAAGGAAACTTTTACCCAGGCATGGCAGTCTGTTGGTGCGGCACGAGAAGGTTTGAGCGTTTGACATCACATGCTGGTACATGCTACCCCGGATACGGCCGGGACACTAACGCCATACGGTAGTACGTGTCATCCCGGCGGGCTCCTGTACCGTAAGCGGCGTGCTTGACCTGGCCTGACCTGGCTCAACCTGGCTCAACAAGGTGCAAGGCAGCGTGGCAGCAGCGTTGGAGTCCCGTCCTTCCCACTAACAGATTGGTGCGCTTGCGGACCTGTCCACTTGGGGTCTGTATGCCAACGTGCTGGTGCGGTTGTGGGCGCGGTGCTGATGCTGACATAGTATGTGCTAGTGTAGCGGATATGTGCTAATGTGGATATGCAGCGCCCGCCAATGGTATTACTAGGGTATGATAGGCGCCGCTATTCGCTTAAGGGCTGGCGGCGTGGCCCGTGTTCCTGATCCTAGGGCCTGGGAGCGGAGGTCCCCTGCTTGACCCCCCCCCCCCAGGGCGTTCGCACGATGCAACAGCCCCACAGTGTCGTCAGTGTGGGCGATCGAGGGCTCATGCCGAGTTGCGGTACAGAGCGCGCTGCGCAGCGTGTTACAGCTTGAAGCGATGAGGAACCGGGCAAGGAACAAAGCATGGAAGCCCCTGCCCCTGCTCGCCATACATGGCCAGATTCTTGAGGCTTGAGGGCTTCATGTGATTATGTAAGCCATAGATGCGTGCGCAGCACTACGGTAGACAAGATACTTGCTCACAACAGCAAGTGGGCGCAAGTTCAGCCACTCGACTGCGCTACCACCCGCATGCAAGGGCCCAGTCGGCCTGCCATCGCCCACGGACCAAGCATCATGCAATGAGGATTGCAACAGGCGTAGATAGGCCTAGGGGCACGTGCAACAAATGTACGGCCCATGGAGCTGCAGGAACAGCTCCAGCTGCTGCGGCTCTGAGCGCCCTGCGGCCCTGCAGCATACAAGCATAACAACGCCTACCAGTTATAATGCGCTTAAGCTTTAAGGGCGCTGCACGCCCCCGTGCCGGGGCCCCCACATCGCCCGAGCACCACAATAAGAACAACAGCACGACTGCATCGACCAGCACACAGTCGCTGCTGTTGTGCCCAACGTGTGTGCCGTGTGCGAACAGGCATAGCCGTTTTACTTGAGTGTGCAACATCCAGGAACATGACAAACAGTTAGGGCTTCAGGGCCGTGCAACTTCTCTACACTCAATTCGCACACCCGTGCCACCGCTGCGACCATAACGTCAATCCATCTACTATGACAACCAGGTTGCCTGGGGCCCGGTCCGGCGAGCGTCATACAGAGCTTACCGTTCGCACATCTATAGCCTGCATACGGTACGGGGACGAATGCCTGTGAGCGATTCTCAACCCTCTCAATGCCCGCAAACGCGCAGCGGCATCGCAAAACCCGTGGGCAAACTTTTAACTCTCGAGTCTCTTTCCCAATCGCGCAGCGGCATCGCATTGCGCCCGCAACACAGACATGGAAGTGGGCTGACGTTCTCTCCAGTGATATGCAGTCCATGGCCCAAGGGGTCATGAGGAAAGCTCTCCACCCTGACGAAGAAGCACTGCTGCCTCCAACCCACCGACCATCCAACCGCTTGCTTCACTACCCATACAGTGCAGTGCATCTTGCCAAGCACGTGTTCGTTCGCGTCACCTCGCTGCATCGCCAAGGCATTAGTACGGTACTACGCTTCACCTTGCTCTACCGACGGCCGCCAGGGGTCGTAGCGCCCAACTGCAGCGCCCGCAAGCTTCCCCCGCACCTACACGCCCAGCAGCAATACCGCGCCGGATGTGGAGCGAGAAGCACCAAACCCAGACAGCGCCGGCGGATCATATCGCCGACCACGCGTCGTGATCATGAGTAACATTCAGCAAGTCGCAGCAGCACCGCAAAACCTGCCATGTCCCGCGCTGCCTCCACTCCGTCCCACGGGGCCTCGAGTGCGCCGCGACTCCTCATGTCATCGTAATCTACAGCTTCCTTACCACAGCACTACCATTACCACCTGTCCACCCCTGCTCCGCTGAGAGACCGAAGGGCGTCCAGCGCACTGGGATTCCCCTTGCGTGTCAAGTCCAGCGCAGCAGCAAGCCGAGTCGGCAACGTCGCCGACAAAGCTGCATCCGCCTCGAGGTGCCCGCGGCCCGTCGCCTCGTCGCCATGCCCATCCACATCCATGCTCATCACCGCATCCCGCTCCTCCTTCACCTCCCGCCCCCGCGCCTCCCTCAGCCGCAGCTCCCTCTGCAACAGCTCCATCTGCAGCTCCCTCTCCCGCTCCCACTGCTGCTGCTGCAGCCGCCTCGCCGCCTCTAGCGCGAGCGGGTCCCTCGCGCCTCCCAGTACCCCCGCCCCCACACCCCGCTGCACACCCGCAAGCACCCTGCCCGCAGCTCCCGCCCGGCCGCTGAGCAGGGTCTCCCCGAAGCCTCCGCCCCCAGCCGAGCCCCCGCCTTCCCACTGCATGGGCCCGCTGCCGCCCCCGGCCTGTGCGCTGGCGACGCTGCTGGTGCTGCCCGCCGATACGGGGCCAAGGTCCAAGCCCTCCTCCCGGTCGCCGCTGCCACCGCGCAGGAGGGATGCGCTGCCGCTACCGCCGCCCACGCCGCCAAAGCCGCCGTCACCGGCCAAGCCCGACCCCAAACTGGACGCCAGGCGGCTGAGCGTCGGGCCCGACAGCAGCCCTGCTTCCGCCAGGCGCTGCAGCTCCGCCCCCAGCGAAGCGGCACGCTGCTGCTGCTGCAGCAGCAGTGCCGCCTGGCCGCTGGTGCCGTAAGGCTGCAGCCTGCCACCGGGGCCCGGCGCATCGTCGTGGTCCACCAGGGAGGCGGCGGACACGTGCCGTTGGTCACGAAGCCGCACGCGGCCGCTGGAGTCGTGTGCGTCGAGCGACTGGGCGAGGCCGGGGACGGAGCTCCAGCGGGGGAGGTGGTTGGCGGCGAGCAGGCGTGCGTCCTCGGACCGCAGGAAGCTGGCCAAGTCGCAGGGCGCCCGGCCGCCGGGCAGGTCGTGGGCTGCAGGTGCTGGGCTCTGCGCGAAAGGGGCGAGCGGGGGCCAGGGTCCCGTCGGTATGTGACTGGAGGCTGTCAGGGTCTAGGAACTCGTGGGCCCAACAGGGCAACCTCCGGGCGCAAAGCGAGGACTGTAGGATCGCCCTTGCAGTTGCACTGAATCAAAGTGGAGTATTTGAGCAAGGTGTAGTGGTCCGCCCTCGAGTGGCTCTCTCTGACCCACCTGGATGCTCTCCTCCCGCAAGCGCTGGCGCCTCTGCGCGTCAAGGAAGGCCGCGATCTCGTGCGTGCTGTGCTCCTCGCCGTCAGCTGCGTCGGGCCCGGCACCGTGGCTGTCCTGCCGCTCCAGCCCACCGCCCAGCCCCGGCCCCAAGCCCTGGTGCTGCTGCATCTGCAAAGGTAGAGCGGAGAGGCGGCGGCCAGGCGGGCCACGGCCGCGCCCCGTAACCCCTACAGCCCCGTCCGCAACAGCATCATCGTCCGAGAGCCGCTTGCCCTGCGACCTGTGAGGATAACAGGACAAAGCATGTGGTTATTCCCGGGGCCCTTCCTGGCGAATGTGGTCGTGCGCACACTGCTGGAACCGTTCAGCTCCCGTTCCGTCGCTTTAGCGCCGAGCGTGAGGCCGGCGCACTCATGCACGCGCAAGGGTTCACCCGGTCCGAGGTGCAGGGCAACAACCTGGCACGCTAGAGCACGGGCAGGCCTACGGAGAGCAGGACAAGCCCATGAGCAGTTGAACCCCTGGCGTACCTTGGCTGCGATGACCGGGTGAAGCTGGGCGGCTCCGAGGCGAAATGGGGCATGGCGGGGGAGCTGTGGCTCGGGCCGAGCTGCAGGGAGCACGTGCCAAGGCCCCCACTGCCCCAGGGGCCCAGGGCGGAAGGGCCAGGCAGGTTCGCAGAGGATGCGGCCGGCCCGCTGGAGGCAAACAAATCTGCCTGCGCACCGCCGCCACCGGCCCGGAACCGCTGCTTCCAGTGCCCCTGCCTTGAGCCCCCTGCCAAGCTGTCACCCCCGTGGTTAAGGCCTAGCAACGCGTACATCTGCTTCTGCTCGTGAGGCGCAGGGCGCTCAAAGGTCTGCGGCACCGCGCCCCGGTGTAGCTGCTGCCCCCGCTGCTGCTGCTGCTCCTCTTCCTGGGCCGAGGACAGCGTCGCCAGCAGCGCCAGCTTTAGCTCCTCAGGCCCAGCCGCACCCGTAATAACACCCGTGGTCTCGTCGAACCAAAATGCCTGCAGCTTGAGGGGCCCGCTCCCCATCTCTTTCGCGGCCGGCAGGTTGAGCGGCCGCCTGGGCAGCAGGAGGCTCTGCGACGGCGGCTGCAGCAGCCGCTGCTCGGGGCGGGTGCTGTGAGCGTCACCGCTGGCGCCCCCGCTGCATCCGCCGGCGCCAAGCTGCATCGGCACGCCACCCTCCGGCCCGTCCTGCGGCTCGCATGGCTCCCGTGCCGTGTTGCATGGCTGCTCGGTGGTGGACGCGCTGCCGCCCTTGCCATCGCGCACACCTGCAGAAAGACACACGGCGCCACACTCTTACGCACGAGCATATACAGTTCAAACATCAACAGTTATAACCCCAACTGTGTGAAGTGGCCCTGTTTGAGACGTAACAGTGACCTCCGCTTTGCTGGGTACAAGGACCACAACGGTCTGACTGCAAAACGCGCAGGCGGCGGCCCAAGCAAGTCGTGGGCTCTATCATCCAAGACCACACGAAAGGGGCCATAGGGCCCATGCACCCGTCAACCTACCCTGTTTTGCGACCAGCAGTCGCGCCATGAGGGTGGCGGTGAGGCCGGAAGCAGGGTGGTCACTGCTTGCGGCACCGTTAGGGGCATGCTCCTCGAGCAGGTTGGGCCGCCCGTGGCCCTGGAAGTCAGGCGAACGGGACAGTGGATGGCACAGGGGCGCTGTGTTGCACCCGCTGCTGCCCGGGACGCTGTGCTTCGGGCCGGACGGAGGGACCCGGGGGCTGCTGCCTCCGCTGCCGGTGTGGGGGCCGGCCAGCGCTCCTGGCAGTGACTGCTGCCGCTGCAACCGCGATGGGTGCAAAGGGGAGGAGCGTGCTGCGGACACAGCTGCGTTGAGGTGTGTGTCGCGGGTGTGCAAGGCCGGTGGTGCCTTGACGTCCGTCGAGCTGGAGGGTCCGGAGCCTGGCAAAGGGTGGGGTGGGTTGCGTTCTTGCCCAGGCTCGTCTCCCTCAGGCTCGTCCCAGCCGTCGAAGTCGGCCGCGCCCGACAGGGCGCTGTTGTCTAAGTGCTTAATTGAGTCGTAGGCAAGGTTGTAAGCGCGTTCTCGCGCCTCGGGGTCCTCCCCGAACTGCTGCACCGCGCGAACGTAGGAGCGCAGTAGCGAGCGGATACCAGGCTGCTTGCATCGAAGGCTGCTGTACCAGGCATTCTGAGGGAGAGCGCAGGCGTATAGGGAGTTCAGTTCTCGGAGACACAGGAGAAACACCTGCTCGTCCAATGGGTCGGACTGGTGAGAAGGGCACGCTGCATTCAGCCTGCTACTGTTGCATACCTTGATCTCTGTCGTGCTCCGGTTGGGAAGGCTAATTTTTATGCTGGCCCAGGCGTTCCCCAGCTTTCGATGCTCCCTGACGAGCACCTCCTGTTCCGCCAGGCTCCATGGTCGACTGCGGCGTCTGGTGCGCCTCTTTGATAGCTCAGGTGGAGGTGACCCGTTGTCCCGCATCGCTGAGCTAGCAACAGGCCGTGGCCCAGGAATGCGGACCTGGACGCCGTGGCTGTTCCACGAGGCTTTTATGACAATTCTAGGGCTGGTAACAAAGGTTCAACTGCAGTCGAAAGAACAGCGTCTCGAGGTCTGTTGAAACCGTGAAAAGCTCCTCCGTTTGACGAGAAGCCCAGTGGCGACAGGCGGCAAGGTTGGAGTCCTAAACCATGTAGCACAGTGTATAAGTTTATCTACTGCGTGACCTCTGCAATGCGGCGTATGAAAGCAGGGGGAACAGACGTTCGGATTATACTGGTCAATGGAAATGAAGGCGTGAAGGCATGATTATGCACAACGGGGCATGGTTCATTGCATGTATGGAACCTGCGTCTGTTGTGGTTTTTAGTTTCAGCTATGCTTGCGGTTGGAAGGCCTGACCAAAACTGGAGGTTTTGACACCACAGGCTCTGCCCTCCGTAACTTTAACAGGCTTCCTTTTTATTAATATACCCGTAGCAGAACTATTGAAATTATGGTCACAAGTTCACAGACAATTGTTTCGTCTTGCATACGGAACAGTTGCTGCGAACGGTTGAGTCGCAGCGGGTCATCGTCGAAGAATGCTGGAGAATGCGGGGAAAAGGCTATCCGCTTAGATGGTGCTGTAGAGAGCTTTGCTGCTTGCCCCCGTCGGGTTCACCAATAGGCGTGGCTTTCACCAACAACGCCAAGGCGCCCACTCAACACCACCGCGTGTGCTGTCGGGCGTAGTCCCGTGTTTCGAGCCCTCCCGGCTCGTGCCGAAGGCCCAAGAGGCCATCGCTGTGTCTCGGTCCGGTTATGGACCCCCGGCTTTTGCCCACAGGGTAACACGGGCTCACAAGCCATGCTGACAGCTTGTCACAAGCCGCTCACAAGCTGCTTGTGACGTGGGCTGGGCCCCCGGTGTGTAAGGTGTCAGGTCCACTACCCTACTATCCCTCCACGTCCCTGGTAGGGGCACACTCCTCTCGCACACTCGGGGATGAGGTTTGCAGTCAGCAGAGCTAGCATCGGCACATGGGGTAGCCTTCGAGCAGCAAAACGGGTTGCAAGCACCAGCAAGCACTGTTAGCGGGAGAATGACAGGACACACGTGACATGCTGTTACGTGATTTGTGCGGGAGCGAAGTCCTGGTCAGGTTTGTTGCCACAGTTGTGCAATTATCACTTATGTACCGGTACGGTACGCAGAGCCTTCCAACATGATGTGCATGAGAGCTTCCTGGACCTACCTAATCCTTACCTGGCCCCCTCGGCACCATAGCCGCGCACCACCGCCACGGCACATGTATGCTCGACATCCACCCGTTTGCACATGCGCATGTCAGACATGGGAGTTGTGCACAATGTTGCGCAGCCGTATGTTGCTGTGCAGCGGCAGCCGCCTCCAGGCCTCCTCGTGCTGCACTGTTACCTGCCGTGACACACGGCAGCCGGCGAGCCGGGCCCTAGTGGTTGCGTGCTGTAACCTTTCCACCTTGCAGGACTTGCTCACGCCTGCATAGCTTGTCATCTGCAAACGCATCCATGATGATCAAGGGCGTCCGGGACGCCATACCTTCAGGCGGGGACGAGTGGGGCATGATGGCCGCTTCCTCTTTCAGGTGGCCGTGCACGCCGCCCTGGCGCCGCCCAAAGGGCGAATCTTGTAGACCGTAGCTGAACTGCGGTTGGGACGGCGGCCCCATTTGTTGAGAAGGACCGCCCGTGTGCATACCTGCCACTGCACCTGGGCATGACGGCATGAACTGCCCCTACCTGTTGCCTGCTGCTGCCGAGTATGTATGTATGGATTTACAGTTTTGGTCCCCTTCCAGGGCTCAGCCCCGTCCCACTCGGGAGACAGAGCTGATCCCGGCAATCAAGGACACGGGGTTTCCCACCCCTCTCGCTGTATGGATAGGAGCAACCAGCTCCGTCAAAGGATAGGCCACCGAGTGAAGCGCCTATGCGGACCTGCGTGCGAGCAGAATCATACGTCTCACATCTACAGTGTCCTGATTCAATGTGCACCTTGGTACAAAGAAACGCGTCCGTGCTACGAGCTGTGTGTGGGACGGGCGGGCCAGAGAGACGCGGCGAGCTTCTGCTCGCTCCGTTGCTGACGGGGATGCCAGCATGCGGCGGAGGTAGTGGAGCTCAGTCGACAAGCAGTGACAAGCACCGTACTGGTGGTTGTTGAGCTACACTCCCAAGCCGTGGTACCTCTTGGGCCCTGACGAGCTCGGGTTAAAACTTGGAACGTGCCACTTCGTGACTTCTGGCTGCCTGGCTCCCACCTCACCGTCAGGCCAGCGGGGCCCCCTGCTGACATCTACCGGTATACCAGGCCACCAGCCCCAACCACTCTACGCCAGCTGGTGCTGCAGTCGACCACCTTTGTAAGGGCCATACAAGGGCCTTCAACACCTCGCCGTTGGTGCGGCGTCCCCCACTTGCCCCTGTTGTCAGCCAGCCCAGGCCAGGCCAGCCCATATGTGTGCTCCTGCTGCTCCACATTACGTACCTGCCACCACGAACCGGGGTTTCGGCATCGGCACGGCCTTATAGACAACGCCTCACGCCCGCGTACTCCCCGCAGTAGGAAGCGACCAGCCGTTTAGCCACGGTCGGCTGAGTTTTGCTCCGTAGAGCTGTCCTGGCTGACCTGCTCACAGTGAAGGTGCTCGGACGGGTGCGAGCTGAACACGCTTGACCGACTCGGCACAGTGCCCCTGTGAACTTCGTGCTTGCCCAGGGGCCACACGATTTAAAAATAACATTTGAGACGTTCGACCGGCTGTTACGCCAACAAACTCAGCTGCATGAATGCGGAAATGACTGTCCTAAAAGCGTGGGCCAGGCGTTGCCAGGGTTCAGGAATCCAAAGCAGATGCCAAAAGCGCGCAGCTTAGTAGCTCAAATGCTCACGAGCTTTACGAGGATGCAAGGCTACCTCGTCGGCTTACTTTACCTTCTGCAGTTGGCCCGCCTGGGCTGGCCCGGTGACGCCGGGCACAGCTACCGCAATCCCAGCGTCGACGACATCCAAATTCCGTGTCGTTACCTTGACTCACTTTGGTTATCATCGCATACCGCCCCGCGTCTCCCGCTCAACGTCCATCCAACTACCTCACGCCCCACAATGCACCGACCCTGCAACACACAACTGCTGCCCTGAAGTGGAATCACACCCTAGGCACTTCCTGACCTGCCTGTCAATCAGGGGACTCCCACCTCCCAGCCCTACGCTGTCGCTGTACCCGGCGCCGTCCTCCCGCGCCCAACCTACACCAAGCACCACCGACGCCGCCCCCTTCCACTCCTCCTCACTGCGTGCGCTGCTGGCTCCATGCTGACCCTAACTTGCAGCATCAACGACACACAACAGCTTTCTCGCCGTCCCCGCGCCACCAACACCACTACCGCCGCCGCGTCCCGCCCGGGCGCCCACTGCCGCCACCGCCACCGCCGCGCCACTGGCGTGACGGCGGCCATGAGCATGCCGCCCCGCAGCCCCAGCAGGGCGGCCTGCAGGCGGGGCGCGGCGGTGTCCAGGGCCCACACCGCCAGGCTCATGGCCAGGGCCGTGAAGGGCGCCACGGCAGTGGTGGGGAGCAGGGAGCCAAGGGAGGCCATCCCATGCGTGGTGGCCGACGGGGCTCAGCGTTCATGGCAATTCGCTCGTGGGCGTTCTGTAATGTACCGTACCGTGGGCGTTTTATGATGTACGGTACTGTTGCGGTAACACGCTACAGCATAAGCCGTTACGAAGTACCAATACGGAACCCCAACCGCACGGAGTTACTCAAGCCCACAAGATCCTTCCCTGACGTCTCGAGATACGCTTCTTTCCGGCTCACAGTAAGGCAGTACACACCTTACTGTTATAGGTACCGTCAGAGGGGCAGCCAGCCCAGTACGGCACAGTATACCTACAGTACGTGCAGGTACGTGCAACACAGTGTACCCACTGCACTGATGGCTCAGGTCTTAGACTGGTACATGTACTGATGGCAGGGACAGGCTGCGGCGAGCTCAACACCGGGTGGGGGCCAGTGCGGGCTGGATCCCCAGGGCAGCGGGCCGGAATTCTGGGAGCGGGAGTCGGCCTTGTGATAAGACCTGTGTGTATGTCAGAGCCGTACACGTTAAATCCTGATGACATATACACATGGCACCCCAGTGCCTAGACGCCCTGGCAAAACAACACTTCCTTTCGCGCCATCGGCACCGCATCAAAACAGCCGAAACACAGGCCTGCCGTCGTGCGAGTTCCGCCTGTTGTCCCTGCGCCCCGCGCCCCCTGCCCCATGCTGCTGCTGCTGCTGCTGCTGCTGCTGCTGCTGTTGCCTGTCCAGGCGCCCCAGCAGCTGCTGCTCCACGCCGCGGTAGTGCTCCTGCTGCGCGGCTTGTACGGCAGCCGCCCGCTGCATCATCAGCTGCATAGGGTCTCCCGCGCCTGCCGGACCGGCCCCGCCACCGCCCCCGTACCCGCCAATGCCTAACCCCATGCCCATGCCCATCCCCATGGCCCCCATACCAAACCCCATGCCCGGCACCATGCCGTACCCGCCCATCATTCCACCAACGCCAGGCCAGGCCCCCTCATGCACGTCAGGCTTCTTCTGCACGTGTGCGTGCGCGTGCGCGTACGCACCACTAGGAGCGTACTCGACCCGCTCAGCATCAGCTGCCCTACCCGCATCACCACCGCCACCACCATTACCCGCGTGGGCCTTGCCATTATCGCCCCACACCCGCGCGCCGCCGTACGAGCCCGGCGGCGCGCTACGGGTTGCTGCACCCTTACCCCGCGGCAGCTTGACAGGAGGGAGCACCTCCCCTGGCTGCCGCGGCGGCTGCCCCGCTTGTTGCTGCTGCTGCTGCGCCATGCCCCCATTCTCCAGCCCACCAAAGCCACCAAGCATGCCGTACGGCCCTCCCGCCATGCCGTACGGCATTCCCATGTACGGCATCATGCCGTAGAAGGGGGGCATCCCACCGCCACCGCCGCCGCCGGGATGCAGCAAGTTGCCGTTGCCGTACGGCACCATGCCGTTGACGGAAAGCGGCGGATCGGCGAATGCCGGTCCGGCCAGGCCCGCATTCCGGCCGCGGCCCGGGCTGGGTTTCCCCTTGTCTCCTTCGAGTTTGGGCTGCTGTGGAGGGTAGCCTCCGGGCGCCTGGGGCAGGTAGGGGGCCTGCCCCGGGGCGCCCATCCAGGGCCCCACAGGGCCAAGGTGCGGCATGGGGCCTCCTGGAGAGGGACAGCAGCGAAGCGGAGAGGGCACATGGAGCATCAGGTATTGAGAACACCCGGCGAGTTACTCAGCAACTGGTTGGTCAATTGCTGCATCGGCGCTTGCTCTGGGCCGCCTTTGTGTCGTGTGCAGCATGCTGTATGTTGCCAGCAGGCAAGGGCTTGCCCTCACCGTAGTTGGCTGGCGTCTCGTATTCCATCCCACGTGGGGACTTGGTGGGCTTGTTTGCAGCTCCTTTCAGCTTGGCTCCAACGTTTGGAGCATATTGTGTGCCGGCAGGCCCCGCCCCGCCTCCCCCTGATGCCGTGGATTCTGCAGCTCCGCCAAAAGCGGGGCCGAGTCCGCCTTGTGCAGGCGGCAGCAGCATGCCGAACGGAGGGTACATGATCCCTGCACAGGATACCGAGCCGGTGGGCACGTGGCGGCAGTGACTTGCGGCAATGACTCGCGGCAGCGACTTGCGCTGGCGGGGGCGCGTTTTGGGAGTGACTTGCAGGACACAGCATGCACGGAAGCTGCCCGTGCTACAAGCGACGAGCCGTGTCTTGTTGTAGGTACCGCCAGCACCTTGGCTGCCACCGTACCGGTTACCCGGCACTCAGCGGCCTGAAGCAAAAAGTATACACATTGCCCCGCTACAACAAGATGACCAGCACCAATCCACCACGCACACCACCGCACCTGTCGGCGATACAACTACCAGCTGCTGCTGCTGTTCCCATGGCTGCTGCTGCTGCTGCTGCTGCTGCACGCCACGCGCACCCCCGCCGGCTCCACGAGCCGACTTCGCCTTGCCGGCGGCCCCCGTGCCCTGTACCGCGCCCGCCGCCCCGGCAGGCCCCCGGCCGTACACCCCACCGCGCCCACCTTGGGGCCCGGGGCCCCACGGTGCAGGTAGCAGCTGCTGCTGTTGCGGCGGCACGTGCTGCTGCCCTGGGAGCAGCCCCGCCAGATGCTGCTGCTGCTGCTGCAGCTGATGCGCCATGCCTGCGGGCGACAGTTGGCCCCCGTTCGGCGAGAGGCCCCCGGGAGGACCCTGGCCGGGGGGAAGCAACAAAGGCGGTGGAGCCACGAGGTGCGCCTGCGGCCGCGGTTCCGGCTGTGGGCCGAGCCGGCTCTTGGCGCCAGCTGCCGCGCCTGGAGCCCCCTGTGCGCCGCTGCGAGCGGCAGCCGGCCCACCCGCCTTCACCTGCGCCCGGTTTTGCTGCTGCTGCTGGGGCTGCTGGGGGACCTGGTGGTGGTGGTGCTGAGGGGGCGTGGGGTTGTGGTCGGAGAAGGAGCCCATGCCCCAACCCGGGCTGCCCCCAGGGGAGTCCAGCTGGTCGGACCAGCGGGGCAGCGGCGGGTCCATGACGCTGGACGAGCAGCTTCCCGCACGGTCCAGCCGTCGTACGGCACCCTTGGGCGGTGAGGGGAACACGCGCTGAGGTGACTGGGAGGAGGCGGGGGGCAGCAGCCGATTGGGCAGGGCCCAGGAGATGGGGGTGCCCTTGGTGTGGGGGGCAGCGGAGGGGCCGGTGGTGGAGGACGAAGACGAGGCGGCGGGAAGGGCGTGTATGGGGGAGGTGGAGGAGGCGACGGAGGAGGTGGGGAGGATGCCGTCGTCTGGCGTGAGGCCGGGGCCGGGGATGGAGAGGGTGGTGGAGGAGGCGGGGGGCGCGTGGTTGGCCACAAGGGGCGCGTGTGGTCCCGCTACTGCTGGTGCTGCGGAGGGTGCTGGTGCGGCGTGTGGCGGCGGTGGTAGCTTCGAGCGGTTGCTGGCTGGCGCTGGCGGTGGTGGTGACCCGGCAGGGGCGGGGTAGATGGGGATGCCGCCTGAGGACACGCGAGGGGAGACAGAGGGAGCCCGGAGGCCCTGCGCTGCTGCTCCGGCCACTTCAGGGACAGCCCCTGACGTGGCGCGGGAGGCAGCAGCCAGCTGCCCTGCGGCCGGCGGTGCGGCCCCGCCTGGCGGCAGCTGCAGCTGGCGCTGCGAGGGTCGGCGCGGGGAGGACATGAGCGGCGGCGTGGGGAGCCCCACGCTGCGCCCGATCTCCTTGGTCCGCTCCCGCAGCTGCGCGCTGGCCTCCTGCAGCTGCCGGCTCTCCTGCTGCAGCGCGGCCAGCTGCGACGCAATCTTCTTGCTGCGCTCCTCCCTGGCGGCCATGAACTCGTGCTCGTCCATGGACTCCAACGTAGGGCGCCGGCCGCCAGCTGCACCGCCGCCGCTGACGCTCTCGCCACGGCTGCCGTACGCTGAGGCCATGCGGTACGCGTCGTAGTCTGCCGTACGCGGCAGGCTGGACGCGTCCGAGGGGGTGGGTGCGATGCTGGCGGGGTAGTCGGTCCCCGGCGGCGGCGTGAAGGCCATGCCGTCGGAGGCGGCGCCACTGGCCGGCGGCGGCGTCGCCAGCAGGTAGCTCGGCAGCGGGAACGACGAGTCGCACGCGGACGCCAGCCGCCGTACAGCGCTGGTCCTCTCGCCCTCATCGTCAAGCGTGTCGTCAACCGCAGCCTCCGCCGCCGCGGACCCGGCGGCGTCCGCAAACGGGCTGCTGCACGTCCCGAACGCCAAGGCCGCCTCACCGTCGCCATGGCCGGATGCCCTTCCCGCCGCCGCCGCCGCCACCGCGGCATCTAGCCCCGCGATCATGGCATCCACATCCTCACTTGGCCGCCTGCCCAGCCGCAGGATCTCATCCAGCGACTCCTCAGAGCCCTGCAGCTCTCCCGCCGCCCCCGCTGCTGCCGCCGCCTGTGGGGCCTCCCCTGCCGCCCATCCAACCTCACCGCCAGCATCCTCCCCTGTGCGCATATCGCCCTCCGCCGCCTGCCCTTCGCCGATACCGTGCTCCTCGTCGCCCTCCTGCCGGTCCACCAGCGCCGCCAGCGCCGCCGCCGCCGTACTGGGCTGTCCGGCAGCCATGAGCGCGAACACGTCAACGGGCACATCCACGCTACAGCGGGCGGCGTACAGGTCAGTGTACGTCTTGTGGGCGCGGGCGGCCGCGTCGTGGCCGGGGCTCTCCGAGTGGGTGGGTTGGGGGTGCGGGTGGGTACCAGGGTGGGGGCCAACTTGGGTGGCGCTGCAACGCGCGCTGACGGGGCCTGGTGGAGTAGGAGTGTAGGACAGGGGCGCGTGCACTCGTCGGAAGGCAAGGTAGGCACAAGGTTGGGGGATTTGGCGGCGAGGTAGGGTTTGGCGTATAGTGACCACGTCAAGAGACCGCTGAGGTGCAGGGACAAACAGCAGGGGCGAGACCCACCACCTGCCCTAGGCTGGCAGACACATCTACACACCCTTCCAGCCAAGTACTTGCTGGCCCGAACTTACTGGCGTGCGCCTTGTACTGCTTGGCCGCGCCGCCTGCGCCTGCGCCGCTGCTGTCCTCTGCTGCCCCCTCGCCCCGCTGTGCCGGCGGCTGCACCTGCGGCTCCGCCACCACCAACGGCGAGGGCCTCGACGCAGAGGGCTGACGGGCCGGCACAGCGCCTCCCGTCCCCGTCGCCGTCCCCGCCCCCAACGCCGACAGGCTGGCCGGCTCGACCGGGCTCTCATTGGCGCTGTAGCCAGGTCCCACGGCGTCCGGGTGCAGGAACGCAGGAGGGATGGTTTTCCCTCGCTGTGCAGGGGCTGGTGGGGCAGCAGCAGGAGGGGCAGCAGCAGGCGGTAGGCTCGCATGGCTTGCATGCCTTGGCGGACCAGCTGCCGCAGAGCCACCAGCATGCGGATGGGGTCCCGGGGAGGGGCTCCTGGGGCCCGCAGCTGGTGCTGCAGGCGCCCCTGCTGCCCCGGTGGGTTGCTGGCCGCCGGCTAGTGCCGCAGGCGGGGCATCGGAGGACGAGCGGCGTTGGGCGTTGCCTTTCGGTGCGGTTGTGCCGGCAACATCGGACCTTGCCCCAGAACTTTGGGCGCGTGTCAGGTCCCCTTGGGACGGTCTCCGCACGGAACGGGCGGGGGCACCTGCCGCCACAGCCGCTACCGCTGCTGGGCCCGAACTGGTCCCGGCAGGTGCGCCAGGAGGGTCCACCAAACCCGACGCAGACGTCCCGGTGCTGCCTTTGCCACCTGGTACTGCCCCTTGTCCTGGTCCTGCACCCCCGCTGCTGCTGGTTCTGCTGCCCTGGGCCGAGGCCGTTCGCGACCGCGAGGATGGCCGCGGCCGCGACAGGGGCCGGTGGGGGGCCGGCTGCAGCGGCCCGGTCGCAGGGACCACGGCGTGTGCTGCTGCCGCAGCTCCGGCACGTATGACGCCCTGCTCCTCCACCTCCCCGGGCTGCTCCGCGTCTTCCATGGGGGGTATGGGCGGCCCGGCCGCCTCGAGCGCCATGGCTTCCGCCACAGCCCTGGCCGCGGCTGCCTCCGCCTCCGCTATGATGTCGACGAGCACGTCCGCACGTGGGGGAGCAGGCGGAGGGATGCTTGCAGGTGCTGCTGCGGGTGCTGGTTTGGGTTCCGTGGGGACCTGTGCAGCGGCTGTTGCTACTGGTGGTGGCGTGGCCCTGCCTGGCCCTGGGTCCTCCGGCAAGGGAGACACCCCCAGCAGAGCAGCCGCAGCTGCGCTCATGACAATCCCGCCCTCGGATGCGCCCTGGGTGTCTGGCGTGGTGGAAGAACCGTTGGCAGTAGTGCTGCTAGCTCCGGGTGCAACGCTGCTGGGCCGGGCGGTGGAGCGGGCGGTGGGAGGCCGCGAGCCGGCGCCAGATTGCACTGCCGCGGCGGCCGCACTGCGGGCTGCTGCTGCTGCTGTGCGGCTGCTGGCGCTGCTGCCCCCCGCCCTGGGCCCAGACTGGGACGGCTTATGGGCGGTGGTACCTGCATCCTGCTGTGTTGCGGGTCGGGTGGGTGATTGGGAGGTGAGAGGGCAGCGATTGACTGTGGAAGGAGTGCCCCAGCGCCAGCCCAACCTCAGACTACGCGCCCACACTTAATGAGGAGTTTTAGATTACTATGCATGCCCAACTCCTTGTATCGATAGAGCGTGCCAGCCCTGCTAGCTAAAGGAGCGCGCTCACCTCGGCGGGCTTCCGGGGCCCAGACACCACCGGCGCGGGTGCGTCCGCATTGGGTTCTCCCATGTCCTTACATCACATTCATCCGTGATGGTAAACGGCAAGGTTGTTGGGTCGTTGCCGTCCGTCCATCGCTCGCAATTGGCCTGGATAGTACTACTAAAGGAATGTTCCAAGAGTAAACAGACAGTAGCCTTCAGCTATCTGGGCTGTCTCTTAGCTTTCGCTTTGGGCTCGATGAATTACCGACCCGTCGCACACGTTATTACGTAAGCAATACACCTGCAGTCGGTGCACATGGCATCTATGTTTCTTTCAGCTTGTTGCTTTTGCTGTGACAACGCGAGTTAACTACTGCGGCAGTAGTACCGTTCATGAATCGCGAAGCCCGCTCCGAAGCCGCGTCCTTCCTGAAATCATCCTGTCCTGGACCTTGGAAAGTGGAGCCTTCTGTGTTTAGCAACATCACTGCAACCTGCTGCAACCAGGGCCAGGGAACTGGCTGCAGCCATCCACCGAAGACTCACGTGCGAACACTCTGACGCAATTAGGGCAAACCATGCGCTTGCCTAATTCCCAAGCGTTCAGGCCCAATTTGCTCCAGTAGCCCTACTGAGAACCCTGCCAACAAGGCCCTCCGATGTCTAATAACCACCACACAACCATATGGAATGTGCTTCCATGATAACACGGCCTCGTCTCACCCTACCACCAGCCAGGACAGGCCTTCTATACATCGTTGCTCATCCTCACCCCGCGCACTGCCACGCACGCTACGACACAAACGCGTAAGCTGTCCCCGTGACCCGTCCCAACGTCAAGCACTGACCCTCGGCCCTCCATCCCTTCGCTTCCGGACCCACAGCCGAGCCGCCTGGATTGCGTCACGAAGGCTCCCTGCACCAAGGCAGCAGCGCGCAGCAGCAGGAGCACCATTAGTATCACCACCAGCATGCACAGTGAAAAGGCATGGCATGGCGCATAACCGCAAACGGAGCATGCGTACCATGCTTTGCATACAGAGGTCTAGAACGTCGTTTGGCTGGCTAGCTGTAGCGGACCGGGGACTGCCAGGAGCCTCGCTGCAGCCGGCGTGTCATGCACGTGTTGCAGCGGACCGCAACCAGGTGGCGGAGCACAGCATGCAGCGGTCAGTGGCCAGCGCCTTTCGCAGCGCCACAGCGCTCCATTGCATGCCCAGCCCTGTCCCGGCGACGGCCCGTGGCCCCCTGCCCACCTGACGACGGCACGTGCCCCAGCTGCCGGTAGTGCTGCGCCAACTGCGGAGCAAGGCGGGAATATGGCAGTTCCTCTTACCCGTTGGTCGCCACGCGCATGGCAAGATGGCAACAGCAAGCAGGTGCTGTACGAGGTACACGCGGCAGAGCGCCGCAAATCACGATCCAGGAAGGGGTGCGGGGGAGTGGGGTGCGGGGCAGTGGGGTGCGGGGCAGTGGGGTGCGGGGCAGTGGGGTGCGGGGCAGGTACCCCGTGTTGCGTGGCGTGCCGCAGCGCGCTGAGGGCACTGTTGTTGCTGCTGCTGCCACCCGTCAGCTACCGTACCAGGAGCCCTAGCATTTACCAGTACGTGTGCAGGCGCAGCAAATTTGCGCCAAGTTTGCGCTCATGCCCCCGCGCACGCCCCCACCTGCAGCAGCTGCAGCTGGTCCAGGCCCCCCTCGCCTGCTGCCACGTGTCGCTTGGCGGCGGCCTCGTGGCGGCGCAGGAAGGCGCGGCCGGGGTGCAGGCCGCTGCCTGTGAGGCCTGCGGGGCGACAAGGGGAGACGAAGCACCAGTAATGAGATGGTGTGTTGCAGTAGTGTGAACGGTACAGTTGAGTGACAGGGGAAGGCGGGCGGGGACGAGCAGCGGACTGAGGTGGCGAGCGTGCAAGCGGGCGCGTGCAATCCTGCATGCTTTGCAAGTGGGTACTACGCGGCTACACAGTCAAAAAAGGCCTTACACGTGTAGTCCTGATCATGCTGTCAATGTGTGTCCCTAGATCGCAAGCTGGGCATGTTCCCTGCAAGCGCTGCAAGCCGGACAACCTGACACTCTGCGCATGCCCTTCAGCATGTCAACCCACGAATGTCATACATCGGCTGTTCGCTGAGCTTGGGGCATTCAGAGATGGTTTAGGCAGATAGCCCAGCTATGCGACACTGTGGCGTTCTCACCGCAGCCCACCCAATCCCGGTCGTGGGCAGGCACGCGTGTGAGACGTACCTTGCAGCACATCAAGCAGCAGCTGCGGCGGCAACAGGTGCAGCAGAGGCACCAGCTCCTGCGTCACGGCCGTGAGGGCGGCGTGGCGCGCAGAGCCTGCAGCCGCAGGGGGGAGAGGGACGCGGGGCGTCGGGGATCCATTGAAGGCATGCAACGGGCTAGGCGGATGCAAGCTGGGTGATCAGGTGGTTTTTGGGCCGCGGGTGTCGTGTAGTGCCAACGATGACAGGGGATGGAGGGCCATTCGGGGCACAGCAAAAACAAACCCCATTGCATCTCCACACTCCACCCAACCCTCGGTACCATACAACATTAGCCTATCCTGGCACACGCCATCTGCCTGAGCCCCACCTGGCACCGCGGCCTCCCAGAAGCCGCAACCTCGGCCCGCCACCAGCAGCCCCGCCGCCGCCCGGCCCAGTGCCTCGGCATGGGGCGACAGTGTGCACGGCGGCGGCTGCGGAGGCTGCGGCAACCCAGGCTGCTGATGCGGCGACGCCGAAGGCACCGCCGCACCACCCCTACGCCGTCCCTGACCCAGCACCGCCTCGCCTTGCACCTGCTGCCCCGCCGTACCGCCGGACCCCGCCCGGCCCCGCCCCGCGCCCGCCGACCCGCCGGCCCCCGCGCGGCCCCTGCTGGCCGTCAGCCCCGTGCCACTCTTACTCACTCCCTCGCTGTGTATTGGCGCGCCACCAGCACCCACACCACCACCTGCCGAGCTCCTTGCCTCCCGGGAGGCTGCAGCCGCCCGCGCTGTCGCCGCAAGCGCCCAGTCCACCCACGCCACAAGCTGCTGCTGCTGCCCGTGCTGCCCCAAGGAATTGCCTGCACCCCCCTTGAGCCTTGTTGTCCCCACCCCTGTCGCCTCGCCTGCCCCCGCCCCAGGGGCCTCGAACCCTCCCACAGGCCTGGGTGCCGCCACACGCATCCCCATGCGGGCGATGTAGTACAGCAGCCCACACACCACCTCGACATCCACACCCGCACCTCCTTCGGGCCTGCTCCCTACACGCCCGGGGCCAACCCCTGCTGCTGCCCCGGCTTCAGCTTCCGCCTTCCCTTCTGCCGCTCTGATCCCCGCCCCATTAAATGACCATGCTGCCGGCGACGTGGACGGTGAGGCCTCCCCCGTTCCCTCGGGACCCCACAGCAGCCGCACCGCCTCCCACCACGCCCTGTGTGGCTTTGCGCGCAGTGCGGCCAGCCCAGAGAGCAGCTGCAGCAGCTGCTGGCCGGTCATGGCGGGCAGGCTGGGTGCGGTGGCCACCAGCACGGCCCGCAGCCACGGGCGCCTGGGCGCCACCCCCAGGCGGTGGAGGGCGGCAGGTAGGCGGCACAGGTCGGCAGGGGGCAAGGAGCACACCCTGGGTAAGGAGCTGGCGGGCGGGGTCTTGGTGGATGGGTAGCTGGTGTTGGGTTCGCGTCCTGGCTGCTGCTCCTGCTGTTCAATCGATGTATAAGATGGGGGTGAGGCGGTTGGGAGCTGGGTGCGCGGTGTAGATGGAGTCGAGTCGCTGGGCGCGGACGCCGGGCTGTGCGGAGGGCGCACAGTCGGCGGTGGACGGTGCTGCTGGTGCGGTGCAGGCGGCAGGGGCAGCAGGAGGGCCGCGAGGACGGCCTCCGTCCAAATGGCGGCTCCGGGCTGTGCATGAGCATGGAGGCGGTGCCCGCTGGTGACATCCCCTGCATCACCATGCGCGGCAGGTGCGCTGAAGCTCGCAGAGCGAGGGCGCGCCGCCGCGTCGGGCTGAGGCCGTTGCGGCGGTTGTTCCGGCGGCGGTTGCGGTTGCGCTGTACGGAAGCCGTACGCCGCCAGCCCGTCTAGCGCCGCCAGCAGGGCGGAGGCGGGCAGCAGGGGGGCGGCGTCGGCCACCGCATCGGCGTAGGCCTTGGGGGTTTGGGGGGAGCGGAGGGCGGGCATATGCATCTACGTTGCCGCGGCTGCGGAATTTGTTGGACACAGCGGGTTCGGTCCAGCTCAGGCCACTATGGCTGCCAGGTAAGCCACTTTCCCGCCTAGTCCAAGATATTCCATTGGAATCGTGCGGTGAGATTGAAGCTGTTGGCCACCGTTTGCTAACCCACCTGCAGGGAGGACCTCCGCAGCGGCACGCCGGCGGCGGCGCACGCCAGCAGCAGGCCACCAAGGCGCTCCGGGGGCACGGCGCACAGCGAGGCGGTGTCCCCGTCCCATGCAGGGGCACCCCGACCCAGCTGCTGCTGCTGCTGCTGCTGCTGCTGCTTGCGCTGCGCACGTCGCTCGCTGCGCTGCGAATGATGCCGAAGTGGCCGTTCTCTCACCTCATCGTGTGTGCCGCCCATCCTGGCATGTTGCTGCCGTTCCTTCCCCTGCCGCCCCTTGGCTGCTGACTGCGGGGCTTGAGGGCCCCCTCTCAGGTCGTGACGTGCATGTGTGATCACAGACGGCTCGTCATTGCCGCCGCCTGCTTTCATGGAAGCTGCTCTCGCCTGTTGGACACCGTGGGACTGGTGTGGGATGGAGCGAGGGCGACTCGGTTGGGGGCCTGCCAAGCCCTGATGCACTGGCTCCCCGGCCGGCGAGAGCGCTGCACGGACAAGCTGGCGCGGGCGTCCGTGGCAATAAGCAGCAGTATCAAGTGCCCGGGCGTTGGGGGAGCGGCGATGGCACGGGTGACCGCAGGTCGGCCAGCAAGGGCGGGGCTCCGCTGACACGCCATAGCGATTTGCCGCGATGTTTCCAGGACATCTCCGCGCAGGCAGGAACGACGTAGTATTCATATGACGGACAGAAAGCGACACAACCTATCTAGACTGCGCACAACCCTGCTGCGATGGTTCTAGCAGTTTGCTGCAGTCTTTAATGCGGTGCGTGTAGATTTCGGGTGTTCAATACACGCTTATGCACGTAAACAAACTACTCATGTGGTCGCTGCGACTATAGCGGCAACTGCGGGTGGAACATACGGTTACACTGGCCATTGAGCCATGGTCCTTCCACAGCTCGCAGGACTCTGAAGCGGAGCGCTGTGCCTGTCTGTCTAACTGCAACGCAGCACCAGGACCGGCAGTTGCGATGTAGCCTCCTGGTAAAGGCAGCAGTTGGCAGTTGGCGCTGACCAGCGTCTTAGTCATGCTGCATGCGGCTTGGTCCGGACACGGTGGTGGGCACGATATGCCCTGAGGTCCGCTACACCCGCAAGTGCGCCAGGGCTAACAGGACTAAGACTGACCGACTCAGCTCTGTACCGTGCCTGTGCGCCGAGCTTGCATGCGCGCTGGGCTCCTCCAGCACCTGGCATGCAAATGCTGGACCGGGGCTCATGGTTGGGCCATGTGAACTGCCCTGGCTGGGTGTTGGCGTTAAAAGGGAGCGCGACCATATCAGACTCAAGCCCAAGTTGCCTGTGTACCGTACCAATTACATCAGCGTTGAAGGCTTGCGTAAACACGCGTGTTGACGTGGTGGAACCTCTTGCACTGCCAACATGCTGCACAACGACGCTGAACGACGCAACTGGTCCACCGCCCAACAGTCAACAGCAACAACAAACGCCAACACGAGCTCGTCAACACGCACGAGTTTGGCCATGGGGCCACGTGTACAGCGGCACTTTCCCTCCAGCCTGCCATATCCCGCACTGCCGCACACTAACCACCCTCAACCGCCCAGTACATGTCGCCTTGGCTTCTTTCATATAACTTGACAACAAGTGGCCACGAGGCCGCACACGTGTGGAGCTCGAACGTGCGAACCTTAACAACAGTACAATACAACACCTGCCACCCCCCGTCGGTGGCCTGGTTGTTGCAACTTGCTGCCGCACCAGTCAACGTGCCGGTACAGGTTAACACCATTCCGTCGCCTTATGACCTGGACGCAGCTTGCAGCGTTTCACGCTATGCCAACTCACTGTGACTGCCAAGATACGGTACACGGTAATGCTAGAAACGCACCGCAGGGCACTGTAGCACAGTCAGCCCTCTGTATGCCTCCCTCTCGACTCGCCTCACCGGCTGCACTCCCTCACCTTTCCCCTCGACTGCTGCAAATCCGCCGCCCGTACATGCGCCCTCCGCCCTGCATCTCACTCTCTCCAGTAAACACCTCCCCGCACCTGCCCTCCTCTCCCCCACCACAACCGCTCCTGCTCCCTCCCTCGCACATTTCAGCGCCACTCCTTCACCAGGCACGCTCCACATCTTGCACCTGCAACGCCCCTCCCGCCCTCCCTCTCCCCCTCCCCTCCTCTCCACCCCCCTCCCTCACATGTTGCGCCAGTCGGACCGCCAGTTGCTCCTCCCGCCGTCATTGCCCCCGCCCCCCTGCCCGCTGCCCCCGCCCCCGCCGCCCAGGCTCTGCAGCCCCTCCCCCAGCTCGTCCTCCCCGCCCAGCTGGTGCCGCTGCCACCCCCCTGCGCCGGAGCTGCTGCTGCTGTTGCCGTACCCTCCCTGCCCCTGGCCCCGCTGGCCGTAGTCCCCTCCTGCGCTGCCGAGGCCCTGCAGCTGCGGCGGCAGCTGCGCCCGGCCGCCCTGCTGCTGCTGGCTGCTCTTGGCGCCTCCGTAATCCGCCTGTGGTGCAAACGGAATGAAGTGAAGTCATTACTGGCACGGTAACATGTATTCAATAACAAATATGGAAACACGGACGGCACACCGGGGTGGCGCTCCGCCGACGTTCCCCGGGAAGATGCACTTCAAGGGGAAACGCAGCTGTGCCATATGAGGACGACATTGCACATGCACATAGTATGCACCGTTGCCGCTGAATGCTGCTTCCATTCATCTAGGCGCCATGCCCGGAAGTACGACGATGAGCGCGTTGGAGTTGCAAATGGGCGGACGGATAGGACTGCTCGTCCACGTACTCCACTTTCCGAGATTACCATGCCGTGTACTAGCCAGTTAAGTATGCCGCATACGGTACATATAGCGGAAAAGGACCACCCACCTGCTCGTCCCCGCTGGCGAGGCTGAGGTTGGGCCGCTGCTGCTGCTGCTCCTGCTGCTGCCGCGCCGCCGGCTGCCAGTGGGTGTGGGTGTCAGCGTTATAGTAGGCCACGCAGGTGCGGGCGGGGGCCAGCACCTGGGGAAGGGGAGGGGCACCGGTCGCGAGGCGAGTGGAGTGGCGATGAGTGTCACAAGAATAGTTGTATGATGCTAGTATCTGCATGGTGGCAGTGGTTCAAGCGTCAGGAGCATCAGGGGGATACGGAGGAGGGGGCCGGGGCCAGGCAGGACTGTTGTGCGCGGCAGGGTCAACGCATGGCGAGCCACAAGACCCGCGGGGGCCGGGTGGACTGCAGCCCCCGATCATACGCTCCTGACGTGCGGTCACTGTTTTTCGCCGATTGCTCCTGCTGGGTGCGCCCCCACAAGCACATCCCTTGATCCCCCATACGCAACAAGTCCAATCTCCGGTCGGAGCGTTGCCACCTTGCAGCAAGCCCGTACGAGGCGGCCGGCCCTTCACACCGCCTCGTGTCGCGCCCTGCTGCCTCGGCCCCCCGACCATGCCTTGCACCAGTCCACACCTCAGTCGTGTCGACCTGTCGTACACCACGTCAAGCCCTGCCCTACCCTGCCCCGGCACCCACTCGTACGGAGCGCTCCCTGTCCCTGCCGCCCCACGCCCTCACCTGCGCACACGCCAATCCAGCAACACACAACACCAAGCCCGCCCAACCCACTCGAATGGAGTGCTCCCTGTCCCTGCCGGACAACGCCCTCACCAGGCCACACGCCAAGCCTGGCGCACACCACCCCAACCAGCACCCCACCACTCACATCCCGCCCCCCACCCACCCGGATGGAGTGCTCCCTGTCCTTGCTGGTGCCGGCCGGCTCGGGGTCGGAGAAGTGGTCTGCGTCGTGCCCAACCTGGTGGGGGGGGGAGAAGAAGATAATATCAGTAACGCGTATGTGGAGCGGTAGCACTATGGGGGGAAGAACGCGAGGAAACGTGTGAGGCGTCAGGGAGTCACGGAAACGCTGGGGGAATGGGTTGAGTGGTCGCGATGAGGCGTCTCCGTGGATGTATGAAGGGGGTGCGGGGCTTGGCTGAGGGCGAGCATGGCCCGGCGCCGCAGGAGTGCGACGGTCGTGGCCCCCTCCACCCTGCCGCCTCATGACCAGCGGTGATGCCGTGCGTAGTTGGATATCGTGCGGTGATGCGGTGTGTGCAGCAGCGCACATGGCTAACCTACCGGCCGTTTGTACGGCATACCCTGAGTAGGCACTGATTAGCACGTGCCTTCCATGGTCTGTGTAGCGGTTTCAGCACGCACCCGGCCCATGCCTGCCCCGCGCCGCCACCCATCCACCCTCCCATCCCCATGTATGCATGTGTATTAGCCCGGCTGCTGTGTGTATTAGCACGCACCAGGGCCCTTGTCGCCGAAGTCCCACGCGTCGCTGTCCAGCGCCACGCGCCGCCACTCAACCCACCCCCACGTATGCATGTGTATTAGCCCAGGCTGCTGTGTGAATTAGCACCCACCCGGCCCTTGCCGCCGAAGTCCCACGCGTCGCTGTCCAGCGCCACGCGCCGCCACCCACCCCACCCCACGTATGCATGTGTATTAGCCCAGGCTGCTGTGTGTATTAGCACCCACCCGGCCCTTGCCGCCGAAGTCCCACGCGTCGCTGTCCAGCGCCACGCGCCGCCACCCACCCCACCCCACGTATGCATGTGTATTAGCCCAGGCTGCTGTGTGTATTAGCACCCACCCGGCCCTTGCCGCCGAAGTCCCACGCGTCGCTGTCCAGCGCCACGCGCCACTTGCCGGGCGTGGGCACCGCCACCCGGTACCCCTCGCGGTCGGTGTTGGGCGACCAGTTGAACACGAACAGCAGCGGGCCGCGCTCGAACACCAGCACCTGCGGGGGAGGCCCGTGGGGGTGCGCGAGGGTGGCGGCAGGGGTGCGTCCAAGCCTTCACGCACACGTACGTAGCGCAGGGTCGCGACTACACAGCGGGCGCGATGGGTAATGACCGACCCCTCCGTTCACACTGAGCCAATGGTGCCAGCCCAGGTGTGCATGCCGTGACCCGCATCCGCAGCCGTGCCCACACCGCCGGGTGCCTGTGTGTTAGCATGTGTGTTAGCCCCTCCCACCTGCTCCTCCTCGTCCATGTGCGTGACCCACTGGTGCCGCGAGGACAGCACCCCGTAGTGCTGGTCCAGCGACATCATGGCGGCGTCCCAGGCCTGGGGGCGGGGGGGAATCGTGACGAGGAGAACCTTGTGAGTAAATCGGGCAGGCGGCGGAAGGGGACAGGGAGCGGTGCGGACAGGTGGGGGGCCTGCCTGCAGGGTGCCGTTGAGCGGTCAAAACTACGGGACAGAGAATGCAGGTGGGAGAGTAGCGGAGGGTAAAGGGAAGCTGTTCCAAGAGCCTCAAAACTAGCATGAGTGGCCTACTGTCATAGGACTGGCGCTTATGTGGTCAGGGAAAGGTCCGCACGAAGGGCGACTTTGCTCGATACGGCGCTGTGAGGTTTCGGTTATACATACGTCAGAGCAAGCAATGCCTCAATGCACCAGGGCAGCCGGGGCTGGCCGTGCAAACGTCTGTCACGGCTGCCGTACAGTACCGCCGTGCTGCCGTACCTGCAGGAACTTGTACCGCAGGTGGTCCGTGTCGGCCAGGGACCACTGGCGGCGGCAGTAGTGGTGGCTCCAGTCGTTGCCGTCGCGCGGGAAGTCGATCCACTCGGGGTGCCCGAACTCGTTGCCTGCGTGCATGTGTGTAGACGGTGTGTTAAGGGGCAGGCCAAAGGACGGGCAGCGTCAACGGGTGCAGCGGAGGAGCGTGCGCGAGTTGCCCCCGCACACCACGCACACCACACCGCGGATACCAGATTCCATGGTGCAAGGCGCTCGCTGCGGTTTGACACAGCTGGGCGCACGTGGCAACGCAAAGAATCCAAGCGTCATCCAGCGCACTAGTTATGGTACACGCCGCGGCACGCCGTGCTTGGAGGTCTACAGCACAAAATTGTTGCCAACCTTAACCTTCCGCCAGAACACCACCCGTCCGCACCCACCCATGAAGCTGAGCCATCCCTCGCCCCCCAGCGCGAACGTGACCAGCCGGATCATCTGGGGGCGGGAGATAGGGGCGTTGGAGCATAGGGGCATGGGGTGAGGACGTTGCTCCCAGGCCGGATACGGGCGAGCGGGCTGCATGGGGCGGGCAGACCCACGCGCTGTGGGCAGGCCGCTTGATACACAGCCTAAACCTACCATGGGATGCCGCTGTCCTCTGGGCGTTTCGCTGCAGCACTGCGAGTTTAAGAACGCAGCAAAGCCCAGCAGCCCCCTGCAGGACCTATCCGGGCTCAGGCGGACTACCGGTACCCGACACGCCGCTCCGCAGCCAGCACCGGCCCCACCTTGTGCAGCGCGATACCCCGTTCCACCACCTCGCTTCTCTCCACCCTTAATACACCCGCACCCAGCTAACTCACACTCACCTTGTGCAGCGCGATGCCCCGCTCCACCATCTCGCTGCTCTCCACCCTTAATACACATGCACCCGCACCCAGCTAACCCACACCCACTTTGTGCAGCGCGATGCCCCGCTCCACCACCTCGCTACTCTCCACCCTTAATACACATGCACCCGCACCCACCTAACCCACACCCACCTTGTGCAGCGCGATGCCCCGCTCCACCACCTCGCTGCTCTCTGTGAGGGCGCTCATGCCGCTGTACATCTCGGGGCCCATCAGCCGGAACGCGACGGTCTGGGGGTCAGGATGGGGGTGCGTACAGAAAGCGTATGGATGGGGTTGAGCGTGGGCGCGGTACAAAGAAAGGGGGCGGGGGTCACCGCGGTGGGATGCCCAGACCCATGGGCCCCGACCAGCCCTAGCTAAGGCATAGGCACGCAGGGAGCATGCAGGATGCGAGGGCAATGCGCGGGCGGCAGGGCCCGTCCCTGCGCGCCAAGCAGGGTCCCATCAACGCAAGACCCTCTCCCAGACGCCCACACACCACCACACCAGCCGCACCTGGTCCCCCAACACACGGGCTGCATCTAGATGAGCGTCCTCCTCAACTCCAGCCCCCTCCCCATCCCCATGCTGCACTGGTTATCCTTTTCGTTCACATCCCCACCACCCGGCCCCACCGGGTCCCCCACTAGAGCAGCCGTACCCCTCCATGCCAGTCCCGCCCCTCCACACGCACTCGACACACATCCCCCGGCCCCACCTGGTCCCCCACCAGCGCCTGGTCGTGGCTCTCCGCGTACCCAATGGTGGTCTCCGTGTAGCGCCGGTTGCACAGCGCGCTCACCTGGGGGCAAGGAGCGGGGGCGTGCAGGGGTACAGTGGTGGCCTGCACAGAAGGCGCATGGTGCTGCTGTGGCCATGCCTTGCCCAGTGCCCCTCCCAGAAGGTTCCCAATGTGGCTCTCGATAGACCCAGACTTTTGCTCCTTTTTCTACTAGCAGACTGCGTGTGTGCCATCCACGCCTGTTGCCCTCCCTCCCTCCCCAGCCCGACGCACGATGTCCTGCATGCGCCAGTGCTCGTCCCGCGTGTGCTTGAGCAGCTGGATCCACTTGTCGGGGATGGCCATGTTGAGCCGCGCGTCGAAGCCCAGCCCGCCCTCCGCCACGGGGCGGCACAGCGTGGGCATGCCGGACACGTCCTCCGCGATGGTCACGGCCTGCGTGCCGGCACGTGGGTGTGTATTAGCGATGTCAGTAACGTGTGAGTTAGCAGTGCACAGCGTGGGCATGCCGGACACGTCCTCGGCGATGGTCACGGCCTGGGTGTGTGTGTTAGCTGTGCAGGGATGTGCAATAGCGGTGAGGGGTGCAGGCATGCCGGACACGTCCTCAGCGATGGTCACGGCCTGAGCGTGGAGGATGTGCGCAGGTATGTGTTAGCTGTGCAGGGATGTGCATTAGCGGTGAGGGGTGTAGGCATGCCGGACACGCCCTCAGCGATGGTCACGGCCTGGGCGTGGAGGGTGCGTGGATGTGTAGCGGGGCATGGGTCGGAGGATGCCCTTGGTCATCGCCTGGCCGGCAAAGCGGAGCATTTAGAGGCCTCGGTGGATTGCACACGCACACTGTTGTCATTTAGGGAGCTGCCAGTTTGCAGCAGCGACAGGCCCAACGCAAAAGCCAATAGGACGGGTGTGGGTTGATGTGCGCAGGGTTGAGTAAACAGCGGCAGTTAGATAGTCGCCCCCACCGGCCCCAGCAGCCCTTGCACCAGCTCGTTGGCCCGCATTAGGTACACCAGCATGTCAACACACACGCTAATACACACGCCCCCACCTGCCCCAGCAGCCCGTGCACCAGCTCGTTGGCCAGCATCAGGTACACGCACGCGTCCACGTTGGTCTGCGTGCCCAGGTACTCGTGGTAGGCGCCGGAGAAGGAGGTGTGGATGCCTAGGGGGAAGGGAGGTCAGGTGGGGTGTTGGACGGGGGCAGGGGGGTCGTCGGGTGGCTGGCGGGGTAGATAGGAAGCTCCGCAACAAGGCGACAGGCACAGGTTGGTGGCAGGGGTGTGCGCGGGCTCGTATGCAACCACGCATGTACGGACCGCAGATGTTAGTGTAGGGGCAAGCTTGGGTGTTGGAAGTCCTGAAAGGCGCCATGGCCATTTTGGTGGGACAGGGCGTGCAGGCCTTTTGCCAACCCTCCACCCGACGCATGCGTCCCACGTCCTACTGTACGGCACCGCCCCACGCCCTGCCGTACGACTGAGCCTGCCTGCCGTACGACACCCTGCCGTACGGTGCCGTACCGTGGTGGTGGTACAGCATGGAGGTGACGCCGTCGAAGCGAAAGCCGTCGAAGCGGTACTCCTCGATCCACCAGCGCAGGTTGGACAGCAGGTAGCGCAGCGTCTGCGTGTGAACGTGCGCATGTGTGTGATGCACGAGCCAACGGGAGCAAGTCCAAGCAATGAAGCGTTACTTCATCATGCGTCTACGACATTGTAGCGCACGGGCGACATTCCCCTCAACCCCTCCCGCACTCCCTCCCCCCGCACCTCCCAGTTGGCGTAGTTGAGGCAGCGGCTGTCCCACAGCTTGTGGTAGCCAGCCTCACCCTGCGGGGGAGGGGTGAAATGAGTAGGATGCAGGGGAGAGGTAGGATGCTGCACTTTTCTCCGCAGAAGTAAAGGGGAATTAAGTAAGCCAGCAAGCACGTCGTACATCCGGTTCATGTACCGCATCCTCAGCCCACGCAATCTGTCGATTCAGCCCTCCAGCTCGCTGCGCCGCGTGTCCGCACCCGCACTCAACCACACCACGCCCTCACCCACGAGTCATGTACTTGCGCGTGCACAAGAACCACACGCCCGACCTACAGGTCACGTGCCGCATCCTCGGCCCATACAGCTTTTGATCCGCCAACCAGGCTGACTGGTCGAACCCAGGCGCGCCCTGGCCACACAGCCATCATCGCCAGTAAAACACACGGTAATACACACGCACCTGCTTGAAGTAGTTGTCCGCCTCCTGCTGCCCCATGTCGAACCCCGCCAATCCGTCCTCGGCGTTGTTGCTGATGTGGCTGCGGGAGTGGAGGGGCAGAGACGGGCGAGGAAGCAAATGACGCATCGGCACACAGGTCCTGCGTACCACGTCCAGCAGCACTCAAGCGCACCAGCTTGTACCCATAGCCACATGCCCAAACTGCTCCCCACGCCCATCTTAACACCATGTCCAGCAGCACCTAAGCGCAAAAGCTGAAAACCAGTAATACACATGCCCAAACTGCTGCCCACACCCACCTGTGCACCACGTCCAGCAGCACCAGGATGCCCCGCCGGTGCGCCTCGTCGATCAGGGCCTGCGGCGGCGGGGCCAGGGGAGGTGTTCGGTTTGGAGGCGGGGCAGGAAGGGGGCGAGCAAGAATTCCTTTTTTACGGCTTCTTCGCATATGCTGTGGAATGCCCTCCGCTGGCTGTACCTGGCAGTACCCATACCCCAAGGCATGGCATTGGCGACAGGTTCACGAAGGGATCGGCCCTTCCCTTCCACTTTTCATACATCCGCCCTGCACCGCACCTCGGACAGTCACTTGATCGTGCAGTACGTCAAGGCCATTTGCCGATTGGAGTAAGGGCTCTGCTGCTGCTGCTCCCACATCAGCCACCCTACCCAACCCTTTGCCTCACCTTGAGCTTTCGCTGCCGCAGCCGCAACGGAGCAGAGGGCAGGACAGCGCCCCGTCAGGTTAGGCGAAACCGGCCCGGCCCTTTGCTGCATCCACCCCGCCCCTTACCCCACCCTAACCCCTGCCCCTTACCCCACCCTAACCCCTGCCCCTTACCCCACCCTAACCCCTGCCCCTACCCCACCTTGAGCTCCTCCGGCGTGCCGCTGCGGCTGCTCACTGCGAACGGGTTGGTCACTGCGCGGGCAGGGAAAGATGGACGGGGGGAAGGTCAGGGGGCTACCTCGCCGTCACATTGCTGTGTGTGCTTGATGCGCCCGTCCCACCGCCCCCGTTGCAAGCCTCCGTTCCTCAGCACGCCGTACCGTCGCCCCTACGGTACGAACCGAGTACGGCACCCGCGGCAACAGCCTACAACTACGCAAAGCGCGTGTGACCGCCACACGTGCACATCCACGCCGTGCCGCAGCGCTAGTGGTAGTGCAACCTGGTGCAACAAGCCGTTCCTGCATGTGCCGCACCCGCAACCAGCCACGGACCGTTGCCTCCCCTGTCAGCTACGCACACTGTGAGTACACCCGTCCGCACTCTCCCGTTCACTTGGACCGGCGCGGTTGCTTCCTCTTCTCCCCGTCCCCTACTTCCCCACGCTGACCCTAACCTGACCCCTCTCTGCCCCCAACCTGGCCCCTCCCTGCCCCCACTCCCCGTTCCCCACCCCCTTTTTGCCCTGCCCCCCTGCCCCCCTCCACCCTGCTCCCACCGTGGTACCCGAAGCTGCCCCCTCGCCCTGCCCCACACTCGACCCTGCCCTCCATGCCCTCCCCCCTCCGTCCCTCTCGCACCATGGTACCCGAAGCTGCCGTAGTATGCGTGCTCCTGCACCGCCATCAGCTGGATGGCGTTGTAGCCCAGCGCCTGGACGCGGGGAAGCACCTGGGGGGAAGGGAAGCGGGGGGGTTGGATTTTGCGTTGAAAAGAGCTATAAGCTGAGATAGGTGCAGAGGGTATTCAGAGGTGAGCCATGCAGTAGTACCTCGCTTCATGGACTGCCATAAGCTTCCCCCATGTAAGTCACATGCAGCTGGGCGCAGGCCCTCACCGTGTCCTTGAACTGGGTCTAGGCGGCCACCTTGGGCTCTTCGCTCATGCCCCTCTCCCTGCCGCACGCACAATGACGCTAACACACACCCTCCGCTGATACACACGCACCGTGTCCTTGAACTCGGTGTACGACGCCACCTTGGGCTCCTCGCTGCTCATGCCCACGTGCGCCTCGTACACGCGCAGCGCGGGGGGCCGCGGCGGCCGCTCGTGCCGCCACACGTGCCGCTCGGCGGCGGGCGGGTCCCAGTGGATACCGTCGTACCTGTACGGCGAGCGCGTACGAATAGCATTACAGCTCACATCGCAAACACTTCGTTAAGTGTTAGCACGGCTTGGTGCATATGGCAGCATGGGGTCCGGCGGGGAGGCAAGCGACCGATTGCCCCGGCGTTCTGGGAGAGGGATACGCTCTTTAAGCCAGATGGCTGCTGCCCCCCGTCCCTCCATCCGTGTCATCTCACCCGCCACAGCTCACAAGCCCGGCCGCGACCCAAACCCATCCCTCCCGCTCTTCCGTGTGCCGCCCTTCCCCCTGCTCGCCCCTCTGCCCCAAAACGCTCTGCACCCCTCAAGGTCCCAAGGCCTCGCGTCCCAGGGTCCCACACCCTGCCCCACACCCCCTTTGCGTGCATGTTCCCGCATTTTCCTGACGCATCACACCGTTCCTCACGTTTCACGCGCACCCACTGCCCCACCTGGCCCCCATGCGCTGCCCCACCTGGCCCCCATGCGCTGCCCCACCTGGCCCCATGCGCTGCCCCACCTGGCCCCCATGCGCTGCCCCACCTGGCCCCCATGCGCTGCCCCAACCTGGCCCCCATGCGCTGCCCCACCTGGCCCCCATCCACTGCCCCACCTGGCCCCCATGCGCTGCCCCAACCTGGCCCCCATGCGCTGCCCCACCTGGCCCCCATCCACTGCCCCACCTGGCCCCCATCCACTGCCCCACCTGGCCCCCATGCGCTGCTCCGCCTTGGCCCACTTGGTCCAGGCGGGCAGGCGGTCCATCCACCAGCCGTGCGGGTGCTGCAGCCGCACCTTGATGCGCGAGCCGTGCGGGATGGCGGGCCGGCCGTCCACTGCGGGAGGGGGAGGGCGGGGGCGTTGGAAGGGTTGGGAGGGAACAGGGGACGGGGCGCAGACGATGGCGCACAGAAGGCAGGGACTCAAGGAAGGACGGCCGTTACTACCGTACGGCCAGAATGCCGGACCATGCAGGCCAGACCGTGCCACGTGCCACGTCAAGCGCTTGCGGCGTGCACGCAAGGGGCAGCCCTGTCTCCGCGGCGGGGCTCGCTGTGCCTGTCACCGGGCCTGCTGCACCCCCCCCTCCCCCCGGCCCCACGCCCCGTATTGCCCCCACCGTCCGGCAGCGTGACGCTCCACACGCCCCACTGGTCCTTGGTCATCCACACCGGCTCCCAGTTGGAGAAGTCACCGATGAGCGCCGCGGCCTGGGCAGCCTGTGAGGCGGGGGCGGGATGGGAATGGGGGTGGGGGTGGGTAGCCGGAGGCGCGAGGAGCGGGCGGCGTGTGCATATCGCACGGAGCGGTAACTGTGCGCCAACTAGCGTGGAAACGGCGGGACCTGCATCACGAGCGTGCAGCTCTCCAACCAGCACTGCAGACGCCCACAGCAAGAAGACCACTGCCCACTACTTAGCCTGCTGCCCTTGTAGTACACGCATACCACTATTTGTCGCGCGGTCGTTTGTCATGATCATGCACTTCAGCGAACAAGCCCGGACTTGGCTCTCGTACGCCCCCAGCCGCGCCCACGCCCGCGCCCACGCCCCCCCCCCAGCGCACACCTACCGGCGCCCCTGCTGCCCTCACAGTATGCACCTAAAACGCTCCTGGTCGCACGTATCATAATCAAGTACTTGCGCAACCAGCAAGGACTTCGGTCTTGCACGCCGCCAACCGCGCCCGCGCCCCCGCCCCCTGCGCGCACCCACCGGCGCCCACTCCCTGTACACGGTGGCCGCCCCCTCCCTGTTGATGCCAAACTGCTTGTAGCCCCCCGCGAAGGCCTCCAGGGAGCCGGCGCCCGCCTCGATGCTGGCCTTGGTACAGCAGTACTGCTGCCACCTGCGGGTGCCGTACGCGGCCAACAGGATTGCATGCTCCGTGTGAGTCACAAGGTGAATGTTTTCGGGGTTGGAGTTGGGTGATAGGCGTGGCGGGCTGAATGCAAAGGTGGCGTGGGGCATCCAAAGCAGAACAACACCGGTACGGCCTCACGTCAGGTGATGGCGCTCTGCGCTGATACATGCTTGTGGCGGGAGGTACGGCTAACAGACCTCTCAGACAAGCAGGATACAGCAGGCTATGTCTTGCTCTGCCGTGCAAGGCAATGCAAGCGATTTGCCAGGGGGACATTTGGAGCAGCTGCTGGCAGCTCTCGCCGTGGACCGGATTCAACGGCCCCCCAAACCCTCCGCCCGAACCGTGGGTCTATGACTGACATTTTAACCGCGAGGGTCCTTCCCCTTGCATACCGGGTACAAAGAAAGTGTCGACATGCCGGATCATGTCGCTCTAAGGTATCCTGGCCGCGACGCACCTATATCTCAGATGGCCTGCGTAGTCTCCCAGCGCTGGGTCCTGCGCTATGACGCCAAGACCAGGCTCCTGAGCAAGGTCTGTTGCTGCGGCAGCAGTGCGCGTAAGGCTCCATCGCCCCGAGCTGCTCCGGCGAGGGAGAAGGGAAGTGAACTCGGGGAAGTGAACTCGGCCCGCGCCCGCTGTCGCTCCCGTAGCTGTGTGGCCAGTAGTGGTGCTGACTACTGGAACAAAGAGGGATGCGCCATGCGTTGACTGGGCGGAGCCTCGCAAAACACTGCTGCGATGCATATTCGCCAAAAGCATCCTTGCCCAACCTAAGCCCGCGGGAACGGGATAACGAGGAACCCGATAGGCGCTATGACGATTTACGATATTCTTAACTGTCCAATAGGGTGCGTGGGAGCCCTGAACTGGTATCTGACCGGTAAACGGAGCTACGCGCGCTCCTGCAACGCTGCATGCGCTAAGAGCTATGTACTAATGTATGATGCACCTTTGATATGCGGCTGTGCTGCTTTCCTGTAGGGCTCCAGGTGCAGTTAAGCTGGAAGTGAGCGTTACGGGGGCAGTTGGCTGGCACGATTTGGGTTCTGGGAGGATCTGGTTCGTTGGTCTCTGCCGTGCCACGTGCCAAGCACAGTGCGGGTGCAGTGCACTGCACCGATATTTGGAAGCGGAGCCGGCCTTGCTCTCTGCCATGCTCTGTGCCCTCGTCCAAGTCAGTCCATAATACCGTAGTGGCACAAATTTAATTGACAAAAATAATTGCTCAGGGGTCTTGTCA
>VFQN01000585.1_pt1 | contig 66698 bp, 98 predicted proteins | sample 3512371 | NCBI WGS metagenome assembly VFQN01 (sample SAMN10412370, study PRJNA504923) | tailings metagenome | isolation source: Replicate 2 from Balatoc abandoned mine | place: Philippines: Itogon, Benguet | collected 2017-08-28 | reverse complement strand
GGTGGCCAACCCCAGCAAGGACGCCGTGGACGTGAGCGGCTGGCAGCTGCAGGGCGCAGCCAACTTCACCTTTGCGGCGGGTGAGCAGGGACCGCTTATGCATCTATTTCACGGCGTGTTATTTGATGGCACGGCGCGCTTTGCCGTTGATGCTCAGCGATGCTAGGCTCCAACCGTGTCCCCATGCTGACACCTCGTGCACATCTTCACGCACGCCTGGCACCCAGGCACCGTCATTCCTGGCTCGGCCAGCGCCTTCGTGACGACCGACCTGGTGGCCTTCCGGGACCGGGCGGAGCCGCCCCGGGGCGGCATGGGGCTCCTGGTGGTGGGGCCGCTCGAGGTGCCACAGCAACAGCGGGCAGCCAGTGGGAAGGTGCAGTTGCTGGACCCGCAGGGCGCAGCCGTGGGAAGCGCAGCGGCAGCAGCAGCAGTCGCGGCAGGGGCGACGACCAAGTAGCGTGCCCGCTGTGTGCACCGCTAGGACGCCGCGCACTCATGCAGGGCTTCGTGACCGCCAGTTACCGGTAAGGAGTACTTTCAAAAGAAGTACTTTTAGGAGTACTTTCGAAGGACGGCCCGGTTTTCGTAGTACCAGCACGTGGCAGCTCCACCCGCCATGGCATCCCACGCAAGCATGCCGCCCCAGGTGAAGACCGTAGTCAACTGCATGCATTGCAGCATGGGGCACGTGCTGGACGTGGTCCGCAGTGCCACCAACGCAACGCAACGGTGGCAGACGGGTTGTGTTGCCATCCGTGCGCGGTAGGATTTTAACCGCAAATGCCGTGAGCGGTTGATGCTGGGCTGTGCGCCGCACCAACAACATCTGCGAGGCCGGGGCATGTTGGTGGTGTTGAGGGATGCAGCGTAGCACCATGGTGTGGGGTCAGGGCGGGATCGACGGTGACGCAAAGCCTGTGCATTTTTTGTGTGGGTCAACGGTATCTCCTACCTCACCTTGATAATCGGTGTGGAGGCGAGGCATCTTCTGCGCGCTAATGTGAAGTTCCACAGTTGAACTCTGGCGTCTGGCCCCCTACTGTAAACTCATTGCGAAACACAAGAAGTGCGGCTGGTGGCAGGCAGCAGGACGGATGCAGGCCTGGGCTCCATAGTGGTGCCGGCCGTGGACCCATCCGCGGCGTTAGGCTCTATGCTGGGGAGAAGGGCGCATGGAAACTGCGGTTTCACGTCTTACCAGCAACCGTTGTGCATGTTGGAGGAATGATACCGTATTACGCACTTGATCCTGCGGCCATGACAACGCAACAACCAACGAGAAATGCGGGAAGCTTCGAGGCAGGGGAGAAAAAAAAGAGCTTCGTGGAGTAGTCCTCCCACAGCGTTTGGAAGCCAGACCTCAAGCAAGTCGGGCGGGAGGGGGCCTGGGGGCCTGGATTGTGTAGCGAGAAGGGAAAGTAAGGGGACCGGTGCCCTGGCATGCAATCCCTGTACCATAGGCCTAACGGTCGGGCCTCAAGCTGTCGCTGCCTCAGCTTGGTCCCGGCCCCAGCCACATCCAGTACTCGCAGACCTGCGCAGACACACCCACAGAACACACGCAGCCCCCTGTACGTAGTGACCTCCACGCTTCTTTTCTGGATGAACAGGAGACGAAGCAGCTGTACGATGCAACTTGCCAACAGCTGACCCCGGATGCTGCGTTCGCCCCTCCCTTATGGGAACCCTGTGGGCCCTTCACCGGCATTGGCCCGCAGACGGGCCCTGCACAGAACCATCCCTCCGCTCCAGGCAGGCAAGCAAAGAAGGCAGGATTGGTAATGCGGTTCAACTCAGTTCCCCAGGTAGGCTCGCTAAGGTCTCACCTGCATGTCGCACCAATTTCGTATGGTGCGGGGCCAGGTTGCAAAGCCCCATGTGGGGGAACATAAAGCCTGACGATGACTATTCAGAGCGGTGGAAATTAAAGGTAGGGACCGCTGTGCCTGTACAAGCCAACAAAGTGTTTGCACCGCATCAAGGCTCCTATCTTATTTCATTTTTTCGAAAAACATCCCTAGGTGGCTGGGCTCATCTTACGATGGGGAGGGAGTTTGGGGACGGGAGATGCACCAGTAGGTGCAGCACAATGAGAGCAGCACATTGCACACACTTGCACCTTCAGGTGAATTAATTAAGGGCCTGGTCAAGGCGGTCAAAGTTGCTCTAAACGAAAAATATGAGTTTTTCCCCAGGAAGATAGGAGCCTTGCACCGCATCCAGTACCCAGCAGTCCAACACCGTTTAACCAACCTGTCAATTATCAGCAACCTCATCGGCGTAAGAGGCAGCAGACACTGGTTTGCTACGGCACGGAACAGGCAAGCTTCCCACGGAAGCTTCCCTGGTACAGAAGAACTGGTCACGCCAGGAACCCCCTCGGCAAGGGAGACTCCAGGACACCAGGAGACTCCCATGCTACTTGAGCACCCAGTCTACCACTCGGTCTCCCCGTCCTGCTGCAAGCCTGAAGCAACACGATGGGAATGGCAAGCAGTCCTTTGGACGCACAAGTCATGCATGGTTAACCTGAACGCAAAGCAAGGCATTTGACTCAGCCCAAAGGCCCCTGGCTGCTGTATAAGTATGCTGTGCGTAGCGTATGCAGTATGCTGTGCGTGAACGTACGTCGGGACTTGGCTGTTCTTCACCTCTGATCTTGCCACCACTCACACCGTTTCCCACCCTTATACCACTACATGCGTGTGCCTGCACGTTCCAGGACGAGCTACCTCGTACCTGCCTGCATTAAACCAGGCCAAATGTGCATGCGGAGCAGGTGCAAGCAACGTGTAGGGGCTCAGTGGTGCACTAGCCGCAGTCCAGGCTCAGTAGGCACAGATAGGTATGAAGTAGCTGGTAGCAGCTATGAAAGTGCTTCCATCATCCGTGGGGGCTTTCGGCGGACTTCGCTATACCCGGGGTCTATCTCTGGTTGGTAACCCAGGGTGACCAGCTCTTGGATGCGGTGTCCCCGTTCCCCCCTGTTTCCCCCGACCTCCGCAGTATCTGTGAACTCTGCAATATGGGCCCCTTTGAGTTTTGAAGAGAACGAACCGCACGTGCGCCGTCATTGAGCTAGCATCAAACCATGAGGCAGGCAGGCACGTGTGTTGGGCTGAGGATGCTCAACGGCCACACGACTCCACATTCCCTGTTGGCAGAGGCGCCTCGCATTTACGGTAACATATAGGCATCTGCGTAAGTTCCGGCGTTGTAACAACATAGGACGGGCAGCAGAGAGGCAAATTGGGTCGCATGGTTTGGGAAGGTGGGGCAACTCGTCAAGCCCGTTTGCCTTGTTGTATTTCGTGTAGCTTTCATGAAGGTTATTAGTGCGTGTTTGATGGAATAAGGGCTCCATTGGTTAGCCAATAAAGACGGGACAGACGCCGTACGAGGCTGGAGAAAAATTGTGTCACAGCCAAGGTTCTGTCTCTTTCACTCAACCTCAGCACTCTCGCTTCGCTTAGGAAGACTCTTTTCAAAATGACCAAGGAGGAGTACGAGGCTCAGGAGGGGGTTGAGGTGGGCAAGCTGGAGAGATTGGGGTGCGTGAGGGCTCAGCGAGCAGCAAACTTGACCGCGACTCACATACCCGCTGCGTAGGAGGTTGAGGATGATGAGGACGAGGTCAGCGAGGACGAGGATGAGGACCTCGATGAGGGCGGTGAGTTCTGGCGGCTGCGGACGCTGAGGATCAGCACACTTGGCGCGCCAGCATGACGACCGGCCCGCCCAGCGAATATAGAAAATGTTGTCATCAGATCAGAGCAGTATTGTTGACGCTCGAGTCTGCGAAGCTCTTCAGCGTACCTCGCGGCTTTCGCCGTCGCAGTCAGCTCATTTAGCCGCGGGATTGATTAGCGAGATGCACTGCAGCAAAAGCACTCAATAACAGCGACGAGATCTTTACGTCGCTGTGTTTGCAGCCTGGTGGAGCCCAAACCGCGACTCTTCAGCTCAGCAGCAACTTGCCTAATCGTGACTTTGTGCACGTTTTCGTGCTGTAGATGAGGAGGGTGCTGGTGGCCGCGGCAAGCAGAGCCGCAGCGAGAAGAAGAGCCGCAAGGCCATGCAGAAGCTCGGCATGAAGCCCGTCCCCGGCGTTTCCCGCGTCACGATCAAGAAGAGCAAGAACGTAAGGAATGGGGGGCTGGCATAAAGAGGAAGGCGTAGGGCGGCGCGCTTGCTTTTGCGTGCATCAGCGTGACCCAGGGGACACTCTTGGGGATTCCTTGGTGGGAGGAGGCGCCTCTCCCCCTCCCCTCGACTTAGACTGAGCACTCCTTCCGTCCCCTTCCGTTTCATCATGTTGGGCCCACAGATTCTGTTCGTGATCCAGTCGCCTGACGTCTTCAAGAGCCCTGCGTCGGACACCTACATCATCTTCGGCGAGGTGAGCGTGGGCTATAGGCGAGGCTTGGGAAGCAGCAACGGATACCCGGTACTGTTACCGCATGCTCGGGAGGCAAAACTTATAGGGTGCAGGGTAAGAGCAACGAATGCTTGGTGTGTGGTGAACCCGACGGTTATGGCACTCGTCGTACACTGCACCTGCTGGTTGGTGCTGCTTCTCCCAGCCCGTTGAGGGCCCTAAACAAGCTTGTGGTCCAGGTCGTCTGTCATGGTACCCTAACTAACGTGGTGCCCTAACTGCTACCCGCAGGCCAAGATCGAGGACCTCAGCGCGCAGACCCAGGCAGCCGCTGCTGAGCAGTTCAAGATGCGGGCAGAGCCGGAGGCCGCCCAGGCGCGCGCCGTGGCCGGCCCGGCGGACGACGACGATGAGGAGGTGGACGACAGCGGTGTGGAGCAGAAGGACATTGAGCTGGTCATGACGCAAGCCAACGTCAGCCGGTCAAAGGCCGTGAAGGCGCTCAAAAACGCCGAGGGCGACATTGTGTCCGCCATTATGGAGCTCACAATGTAAGCAGCCGCTGGCGCAGCTTGGGTTGTGAGGTCCGGATGCAGGAGGAGGGGTCGCAGCACGACCACCGGGGGGCGGAGGGGGCAGCAGCTGCTGGGCGTGTCGCGGCGGAGCTGCGGCCGGCTGTGGCGGCAGGGCGCTGCGGCGCACCGCAGCCGCTGTGCTCCCTTGCCCCGCTGGCGGCCTGACGCCGCCGCCAGTAGCGACTCAGGAAACTCTGTATGGACTTGATTGTAGTGTAGCATGAGGCCAACGCGGTGCGGTTGTCGTACGGCATGTGCGTTTGGAGTTGCCATTGGCCGGTGGTCGTGCGGGGGAGACGTGGTTGTAGGCCAGCGTCTGCACCATGTTGGCGTAACCATAAATTGTCTGCGTGTGTGGTTTCCGGCGTGTCGGGCCCCATGTTACACCAAACCGGAACATGTCCCTGCGTGCGTCCTACTCGCACTGGCACTCGCTTTCATCAGTACGAAGGGCAAGCCCGTTTTTCACGGCGATGGAAAGCCAGCGTAACCAACTGTGCACGCGGAGGTCCATGCCTGGTCAGCCGGCAGTTGTTAGATGGAGTCTTGTGGGTTGCGTCGCCCAACGTGCCCTGGTGGAATCAGCTGGAACCCGAAGAGAGCCCCTGGCCGCAAGATACCAGTCTGGGGCAGCTACTGGGGATGGTGGCACCGACAGCCAATGGCGTACGGGCCTCGGTTACGGGCAAGCCAGTACAGCGAAGGTTCAAAATTTACCGGTAATGGAGGGGCTCCCTGCGCTCTCGCCCCCTGACCGATTGAACACCCTGCGCCATGCAACTGAAAGCTCTTGCAGTACCGTAGAGCAGCTTGCTCTGCAGCAACCACGCTGTGCACGTTCGCACAACCGCTCCATAGTACACCGCAGCGCGTCTTGTCCATCGTACTACCAGGATCCAAACGAAGCAACGACAGGGACGCTGCCGCGCCTTCGAATGTTACTGCCAGGAAAGCTGCTCGGCTTCCTGCAGGTTGCACTCGCTTCTCACGCAGCCTCGTAAGGCTGTAAACAGAACCTGCTGTCACAATGCAAATGCATCATGAATTCAATTACATGCATGTTGCACCCAATAAAGCACCAGCCTTCGAGACGTGCATGCAACAGCTCTACGATACGCAACAGCTCATGACCATGCCAGCCGTAGGACAGCAAACGGTGTCCCGAGGTACATGCTGCGGCTGTCTGGGAAAATGGTTTGTAGCACGCTTGTACATAAACGCACGCTAGACGGGAGCCACGGACCGTGTGTGGCCAGGGTCACCAGACTCGCCAGTCACAAAGTTAAACAAGTTGTTCACGACCCTTCATCGGGTCACGGTGAGCGGCATTGGTACGTCCACCTCTGGATACCGCAGCCGGGGAACGTCCTTCCCAAATCCAGCGAGCTGTGTTGCGCTGAGCGTATGTGCGCCCGCCTGCGCCTTGGAACGCGCAATGCTTGCCTGCAACCAGGGAGAACGCAGGGGCCAACTGTAGTGCAAGACCTAACCGTTTTACCCAGTATGAGCTGGGCGTTTCACTTGTCCCAATTTCCATGATGCGCTCAAGCGGTCCCTACCTGCAGCGGTACGACGTCCACGGCCACACGCGCGGGGCGGGGTGCAGGCCCGGCGCTGCGCGGCCTCGCCGGTATGGTCCCCGGCGCCTGCTGCTGCGGCACCGTGGGCTGCGCCTGCGGCTGGTAGGCACGGCCCGAGGCGGGCCGAGCGGTCGACGGCCGTGGGGGCCGAGCGCTGCTGGCGGCAGCGGCTGCTGCAGCTGCGGCGGCGGCAGCACCCAGCCCCGACGTTGGGCCTCGGGGTGAGGAGGCGCGTAGCCCCAGGGTGTTGCTGCGTCGCAGTGCTGAAGGGTTAGCGTATGCCGACTGCGGTCGGCTTCTCCCGCCGCCGGGTGACGAAATTGCTGAGATCGTCGCAGCACCCCATGCCTCAACACGCCCCGGCCCTATGGCGGAGATGGGGCGGCCTTCCGGGAGAACGTTGGCGAACCGAGCCCGTCCAGCCGACAGCGGTCGCGCAAGGGCCGTTGGGCGAGTTGGCTGCCCCTGGCCCTGCACGCCCACAGCGTCAGTGGCAGCAGAGGGCCCCTGGCCGTATGTGTCCGGGGTGCCACCAGAGGAAAGCCGGCCGCTTACTGGTACCGCTCGGGGCGAGGGTGTGCGCGAGGTGGTCGGCTGCAAGGTGCCCACACCCGGCTGCACGGCACCTGGTTGCGCCTTGCCCTGTGGGAATACCAGTACACAGAAGGTGCATGCTGCTTGGTCAGCGCTTACTCAGGCAAACGCACTATTTCGGCAAAAGCATATATTGGGTAAGATTGCAGGAGAGCCTTCTGCACGTTGAGCCCGGGACCCACCTGGGCGATGCGGGATATGATCTCCGCAGGATCGCGGTACGTGAGGGGGCGTGTGGGCGGCGCCGCCACCCAGCCCGTGCCCGGCTCCTCGCGGCGCTCGTGCTCGGGCCAGGGCAGCGCGTTGGAGGCCATGTCGGGGAACGCCCGGGCAAGCGCCTCCGTGAGGGCCTGGCAGTGTACATAGGAGTACGTGAGTGACGAGGCACACTACCGTACATGCATTCCAAAGCTTAGCAGTGAGACCAGCGCTGGAAGCAGGGCTTACCACACATGCTAAGCCCATCACGCGTCCCCCGACGGCCCCACCTGCATCTCAACCACACGGTCGTAGTTGGGCGTGTTGGGCATGAGGTTGACGCCCATCTCGAACTTGTTGGCACAAAAGCGGATGTGCTCGGCGAACGCCTGCACCCGTCCCAGCTCAGCCTGCAGCATTGGGGGCCGTAATCCACATCAGACACTGCTCCAAACATTTTAGACGTGCAGAAGTTTGCAGCCCAGCTGTGCCGGTATCGAAGAAGGCACTATAAAACGTGCTGTCCCCACGCTCCTTTTGTCCTTTACCCCCTTTACATCGTACTATTGTCCACATCCACCTACCTGCGCGATGCGCGCCACGTGCACCTTGGGCCATATCTCCTGGTTGAACCGCTTCACGCGCTGCATCTCCCGTTCGTGCGCCTCGCGAGCTGCCGCACATTCAGCCTCGTGCATCTCCTGTGCAGGCAGCAGGGCACGAAGGCGAACAACGCCACTTGAGTACTATCCATCTATGATTGACCCCTTCTCAACGCCACACGGATTGCAACACCGGCTGTTTTGTGGTTGCTTCTGGCACAACAGATGCCGGACTATCCCGCAACCTGTCTCCTCCCACCCAGCCACGCTCCAACGCGTGTGCGCACCTGCACCTCCTGTATGGCCTCCTGGAAACGCCTGCGCGCCTCCTCCGTCAGCTGCTCGTTGGCGGCGCGGAGGAAGGCGCACAGCTCGGCGTGGTCCGCCTCGGCAGCCACACGGGCCTCCTCGTACTCCTCAGCCAGCCGCACACACAGCTCCTGGGGTTACGGGGAGGTTTAGGGCCGTACAGCTAAGGGAACGTGCTTCTGATGTTCGAGCGACAAGCCGCTACTGTGTTTGCATAAGCGCGACCTCAGTTGATGCCTGTCTCACCTGGTGCTCCTCCGTGGCTTGCTTGATGAGACGCTCATTCTCCGCCGCCCGGGCCTCCACCCTGACCTTGTGCGCAGTCTTGGCCTCCGCCTGAACGATGGATGAGTTTGTAGGTCAGTACCGTCAGCCGAACTTCCATGGCAGGGCCACAAACCCCGGCGACTACGAATGGCACATGCACAGAGTGACAATGACATGTACTACCGGTACAGGCGACGCACCATCCTGCTGAGGTTGGCTGCCTCCACTTCCTTGCGCTGCCGCAGCAGCTCCGCATGCTCCGCCTTGTGCTGCCGGTTGGCCTCCTTCACAGCCTCCACTAGGGCCTCGTGCATCTTCTCCGCTTCGGCAAGCAGCGCGGCGTTGAGCGCGTCCGTCTGGCGTGGGCGTACGAGGCAACCACATAACACGTTTCAGGAACTGCAAGAAGGCGTCAAGAATGCTCCCCCGCTGTATACTTTGAAAAACCATCGAGCAGTCTATGCGCCTAACGCCGTGCCCTCCCGCCCCACCTCCTCCTTCTTGGCCTGCCACTCCGCCCGCAGCCGCTCCACGTTGGCGTCGTGCTCCTGCCGCGCCCGCACCTTGTCACCCTCGTGGGTAGCCAGCGCGGCGGCCCTGGCGTCCTCCCAGCGGGTGTAGGCCTGCGCCGGGGCGACAGAGATGTTGTGTAGCCCAGACCCTAGCAACCAATACCTAATACCAAGTTCAACTAGCTACACCTCTTTTGGCAGTGCTACCGGAAATGCTGCAAGCGCTCCTGTTAAGTCTCCATGCATCGTACCTGCGCATGTGCCTCCTCCCTGGCCCGCTTCTCCTCCACCTCGGCCGTGTGCAGCGCCCTCAGCCGCTCGTTCTCCGCCAGGACGCGCGCCAGCTCCGCCTGGTAGGCCGCCTCGGCTTGGTCCTGCGGGGGGCGAGGCAAGGTGGATCCAGATACACAAGTGCGTCAAGACCGTCCGCTTACGGTGTGCTGTCGGCCTATGCGGGATGGACAGGTCGCCTGCGGCTGTGTCACTGTTACTGCCGTACACAAAATCGGCAATGCACCGCCTGCGCCCCTCCACCTGCAACCCCCAGCCCCCGCGCCCACCATGATTTCCTTGTTGGCCGCCGTGCGCACCGCCACGCCGAACACCACGTCCCGAAGCAACCCCTGCGCGTACGCCGCCTGCACCGCGCCCTCGTACTCCCGCAGCCGCGCCGCGTTGCGCGCCGCCATCGCCAGCCGCCTGCCACCAGCCGCCGCCAGGTCCGCCGCCACCAGGTCCTCCCAGGCGGTGCGGATCTCCGCCAGGCGAGCGGCGTTGGCAGCGTCCAGCTCCTCCACCACCACCGCGGGGAAAATGCGGCGCTGGGTGTGCAAAGGTGGGGTAGGGTGGGACGAGGTGGATGGGGGCGACATGGTTGGCCGTCAGTTATGCTCAAGATGCAAGCTGCTTGGGACCTGCCCTGTTGCTGGTAGCCGGGTATCAGCCACTGAAAGCCCAGGCATCAACATGGATGCGGTATCAAGGGCAAGGCGGAACACTCAGGTGTTGCCGGCTGGCTGTTCCGGGCGCAATTTCACCCGTTGTACCTAAAGGTACCAGCTCGCACCTTGAACTCCTCGCTGGCCTCCCCTTGCATGGGCACAAGCGGTGCAGACGGCTCCGGCAGCGGCGGGGCCATCATGGCGGAGCTCTCCGGCGGCATGAGCGGCAGCACCACGGAGCCCTCTGGCAGCCAGGGCATGCTGCCGCCCGCAGACAGGGGCCGGGCCGCCGAGGGACGCGCAGAGGGGCGTGCAGACGGCGGCCGTGACTGGCGGCCCCCGCCCGCCCCGCTTGTGGGCCGTGGCGGCAAGCCCCCGCTCGACGCTGTCGCCAAGGACGACGAGGACGCCGCCCGCTCCGCCCGCGACGTACGGCTGCTGTCCTGATCCCGCCCGCCTCGCCTGCTGCCCCCTCTCCCCCAACCCCGCGACGTGTCAACGCCGCCCACTGCAACGTCGTCTAACCCGTCGTCGTCTGTCTCCGCCACCCCGGCCACCCCAGGCTGCCGTGCACCTGCCCCGCCCCCGCCCCCGCCCGCGCCCGCGCCCGCTGCGACTCCAAATACGGCATCCAGCGGCGCCGACGCCTCCGCCAGGTCCTCCGCGATGGACTCCAGGTACTCCTGCGCAGCGCCAGGGTCCTCACTCCCAGCCACAGGCTTGGCGCTGCGCGGCCTTCCTACGCCCCCTGACGCCGAGCCGCTGGCGGCAGTGCGCGCTGCCGACAGCGGCCGCACCGCCGACACCGGCCTCGACGGGTAAGGGCTGCTGCTGGGCGACAGCTTGTCCGCGTGCTGCTCCAGCCCCATGGCGGCGTCGTACTCCGCCGCCGCATACGCCGCCCGCTGCTCGCTGGGCGCCAGGCGGGGCGACAGCAGGCTGGTGGCGCTGGCGGTGCGGCGGCGGGCGGCGGCGTAGCGCGTGCCCGAGGTGGGCCGGGAGGCGCCGCCGGACGTTGGCGCGCCGGCCGCTGCCGCCGCCCGCTGCGCCGCCAACTGCTCCTCACGCTGCTGCTCCAGCATGGCCTTGGTGTCCTCCCACTCCTGCGCAGATGCAAGGCGGGACTTGAGTCAGTGGCGCATCATACATCGTGACGCGTCCTTTTTAGTTGCTCATGCTTCAGGCTACATGAGCATCGCAAAGCCGCCGCCACGGTAGCTCAGCACACACGTGCCCTACGCGCATCTTACCTGTAACCGTGACAAGTAGTCTGCCTCCCACTCCGTATGAGCTTCAAGGTACGCTTGCTTTGCTGCATCCACCTGGGGTCGAATCGCACGATAGGGGCCGATTGGCTTGACTTGAGCGTTCCGCAAAGACGAAGCTAAAGCAGAGGTGCAGCTATGCGTCATGGCCAACACATGAGTGACAATCCGCATTTTGCACACAGCAGTACCACTACAGAACGCCGTCAAAAAGCTACACTCCAGTGAAGGTGAGCCATCAGTGGGAGCTCTTGTGGCCTGGCTCCCGTGCCTGGATCTCCCAACATGAGACCCACACATCACCAAGAAGAACTGCCAGGGACAGCGCAAGTGCACACCTTCGCTTGGTTACGCAACCGCACGGCCTCGGTTGCCGCCTCGTAGTACGCCTGCGCTTCCTCCTCGGCCCTCCGATTGGCCTCCTCCACCGCCGCAACGGCAGCCGCATGCCGCCGCTGCGCCGCTTCAATGGCCGCCGCGTTGTCCCGCAGCGCAGGCGCCACGCGCGACGAGGCGTGCAGCGCCGCCACACGCTCCATGGTCACGTCCAGCGGCTCGAAGATGCCCAGCCGGATGTTCTTGCGCCGCTCCGCACGCAGCTGGCGCTCCGCCCACTCGCGCTCGGTGCGCTGGCTGGGGGTCTCCTGGTCCATGTTGTAACGCACAAAGCCCTGGCCGGGCTGCCAGACTGCGTACAGCGAGGACCAAAGCACACGGCAGGAAGGCACACGGCATGGTAACGTTACAGCAGCGAGGCTTACTTGGGACAGGAATATGCGCACGTGCTAGGAAGCAATGCAGTATTGGGTCAATGGCGGCGGCACTCCCCAGGTGCCCCAGGCGACAAGGGGCTGCTCACTTTTGGCGATCTCCGGCGTGTAGCGCTGGTAGGAGCCCCCCGTCAGCTCCGCAAGCGTGCGCAGGAAGCGCTCCCCCGCGCTGTCGGGGTTGGCGTCCGCCGGGATGAAGCCCACCGCGTGGATGACGGGCACCGGCAGCCCCGTGGAGGCACGTGCCGCCAGCCAGTCCACACACGCCTGCTGGTCGTGCGCCATGCCGTCGGACAGCACGTACCAGCAGTTGGCCCCCGGGTGGTGGTCCGCCAGGTTGAACGCCGTGAGCAGGTGCGTGCTGCCCACGGCGTCGGGCCAGTTGGCCACCCAGCGCTGCGCGTCCGTCAGCATGTCGGGCGTGGTGGGCTGCAGCACCAGCTGCCGACCGCTGGTGCCGCCGCCGCGGCCGGGGCTGGTGCTGCGGCCCGGAGAGCCAGCGCGCGAGCCAGTGCCTGCCGGCGGCAAGGGTGTGGCGTGAGGGGAGAGCTCCTGGCAAATGCTTTACAACGGTCGCCAGGTACGGCGTGCCATGCTACGTTGGAAGATAGGTTTGCCAAGTATGTGGCTAAGCCGCCGGCGCCCAGACCTACCGGTGTCCCCTCCTCCGGGCGTCTTGCTGTTGGCTTTCCCTCCGACCTGGCGCCCCGAGTACAGCACCTGGCTGCTGGCCAGCAGCCCCATGCGCTCGCCGTAGCCGGCCGCCCAGCTCCACGCCCCGCTGCAGAAGGTGATGACGTCGAACGCCACGGCCGCCGTGGCAAGCTCGCCTGCACGCAGCAACACGCCATGGGCCCATACAGTCTGCATGCCTTCCAAATTCCAAATTCCACCCACGACAACGGTTCCAGAGGCAGTCAACGCGCTCGGCAGGTGCGAGTCCTGCCCTCCCAGCCTACCTTCTGGGTCCAGCAGCTCCACTGCGCACCGCTTCATCTCCCGGAAGCGGCCCTGCTGCCGCGGGTTCATGGTGCCCGACACGTCGCAGATGATGACGGGCGCGGTGCCGCGCAGGAAGCCGATGGGGCGCGGCTCCGAGGGCGGCACCCAGGAGGGCACGTGCTGCTGCGGCTCCACGTAGGCGGGCAGCGGGTGCTGCGCGGCGGCCACGAAGGCGGGCAGGTCCTCCAGCGCCTCGTGGGGAAAGTCTTCGGGGGCGGGCTCCAGGCCCTGCGCAAAGGACCACCGAAAAGTCAGTCTCAGCTAGCGTCTACTACCACCGAAGCGTCACAGCAATCGCCGTTCCGCAGCCAATGCCGGCGTGCAAGATTTCCAAGGACATATGCAGTACTACTCGAAGACACGGCCGCACCCACTCACCGCCTCTGGCCGCGGCGGCATCATGACGGGCGGGAGGTCGGCGAAGGGCGCCGCGAAGTTGCACCACACCTTTGGGGCCCCGGACGCCTCCGACGGGATGGAGAGCGCCTCCGCCCATGCCGCCTCTTCGGGTGTGGCGGGGCTGGGCTCTGCGGCAACATTTGGGACGCTACGGCGCGCGGACAGCGGCGGCGTGGGCTCAGCAGCCACGACGGTAGCCGACGGCTGCAGCTGGGGGCTGGACGGCTCGGCGCCTGGGAAGGGGACGGGCGGCACGCCCGGCTGCCCCACGGAGGAGCGCGGCCGGGACGGCGGCGGGCTGGCGCTCACTGGCGGCGTGCGCACAGCTGACTGAGGGCGCGTGGGTGGCTTAACGGCGGATGCGGGGCGGGACGGGGGGCGCGAGCCGGCTCGGGACAGGACGGCAGGGGAGGCGGGCACCGACGCGTAGGGCGGGTCGGGCTCCGGCCCGCCCATCCATGCAAGTTCGAGCTTGGGAATAGGCTCCAAGTCCAACTCTGTGACATGCAATGCAGCAAGGCATATAGGTCAGCAGCACACGAGCAGGCGTCAAAATGTTATGCCGCCTCTTGCGTGATGTATGTGGCAGCAATGCTTCCCAACTGCATGCGGCAGGCATGTCAAGGCCCAGCAGCCCGGCGCATCCTTCAGGTACAGCGTTGGCGGCTTGGACTGCTGTGCACATACCCACCTCGCAGTATGTCCTGGTCCTTCTCCAGGTCTGGGAAGGGCGGCATGGGGTTGGGCGGGTGGGTCCACTCCCCCTCCTCGCTCAGCAGCTGCTTGCGCGCCGCCGCCAAGAAGGGTTCGCGGGTCGGAACGTCCAACTGCAGAGCAGGGCATTGAGCACATGTCCGCAGGGACAGAGACAGTGAACACACAGCACAACAAGGCATGGCTGCTCTAGTGTGTTGGCCTGACTTGGTCTTTACCTTCTTTTCGCCACAACGCAGCAGTCTACTCGGTGGTTCACTACCCCACCTGGTACGGCCGCTCCCCCGTCCAGTCGTGCCCATGCCGGGGCACCCCGAAGCTGGGCGCCCGCGGTGCCTCCGGCAGTACGGGCGGGGCCGGGTCCACGTACTGCGGCTCCTGCAGCGCCTCCAGCTTGAGCAACTCGGGGGCCAAGAAGCTGGGCGTGGGGTCCTCCTGCATGGCAGCACGGGATTTGGGTCCATGACGGCAGTTTAACTCCCAATTGCAGTAACGTGCGAAGTGACACCAAGGCTCCTGAGCACCATGCGCGGCTGTGTCGTTCCGCGCCGCACCTTGGGCGCCTGCGGCACGCTGGGCACGTGCAGGTACTCGGGCTCCAGGAAGGGCACGTCCGTCTCCAGGATGGGCGCGCGGAAGGGCGGCAGCTTGAGCGGCGGCAGGGTGGGCTGCTGCGGGATGACGTGCAGCTCGGGCTTGAAGTCCTCCCAGCGGGGCAGCGCAGGCGGCGGCGGCAGCTCCAGCGGCGGCTCCTCCAGCAGCGCGGGCGCCTTGCTCATCTTGCGCAGCATGTCCATCAGCTCGTCGCAGTCGCCCATCAGCTCCCAGTAGCTGCCCTCGTACACGCCGTGGGCCTGTGGGCCGGGCAGGGGGAGCAGGGGCGAGGTCAGAGAGGTCCCACAGCCGTCTAGTCCAAGGATGGCCTATTGCTAGGTTTACGAATTGCCATGTGTAATATGTGCGCGAGACCACTTGTCACTCCGTGCCACCCCAGCATCCGTCTTGGCCCATGCACCGGTACCCCGGTAACTGCCATCTGCCGCCTGTGATACGATAGCTGTGCACAGGGCCCGGGCATGCTGCCGTGCTCACAGTGCCTGATGGCCTACGAGTATGCTTCGCGGCGCACCTTGCGGCCTCCCTTGTGCCAGCCTTCAAAGAACTCCCCCGGGGTGATGGTCGCCTCAATCTCCTTGCCCACGGCTGCGACGTACGCCTGAGAGCAGCACATGGAACGAGGGTGGCTAGGTCAGGAAACGCCTCACAGCCGTCGCCTCAGCCGCCTGCAACTGGGACCCTGACCGCAGGGTACTTGGCGTCCTTGCTGGTACGGGGCCATGCCCTACAGCCCTTCCTCGACACATATCGTGCTGCCTCCCATCCGAGCCGCTGCGCCTGCACCGGCTGCAGTTCACGTGCCCGCACCTGCGTGTGCTCCCACACCACGTTGGGCTCCAGGATCATCATCAGCTGCGGCACCCCCATGTTGACGTCCGGCCGGAGGAGCGACTTCCAGTGCCGCCCGCCGCGCCGCCGCCCGGACGGCACATCGCGGTTGCCTGGAACCGCGGCCCGGCTGACCCGCTCGCGCTGGGGAGCCTGTTGGCCAGGGGGTCCCAACCATGAGATATCCACACCATTGCATGCTATTGAAACCAGATGCGATGCACCTGAGAGAATGCAGGTGGGGAAAGTCTGCTCTTTGAGAGTACGCAAGCCACCCCTGCCCGCTTGCACATCCCAGCCGTACGGTACATCAAGGGGGGAAGTCAGAACGCACCAAGGGGCGCGCCGCACGCCAAAGCACGGGCCACCCCTTCCCCCACAACGGTGCACATGCTGCACGGTTTGCTGGCGTCGCGGTGCAGGGGAGCAAGGCCAGCAATCAGGTCGCACGCACAGACGGAGGGCAAGGTGAGCGAATTCCGCCTGGCCTACATCGCCACCCATGCACCCCTCGTTGCGCCCCTGTTCCGTCACCGTGCACAACCATCCCCTTCCCACCATGACCAGCCTCCAATGCCGCGTGCAAAGGGCGGTGCGCTGTGCTTACTTGATGTGGGGTGGGGTTGTTGAGCCGTGTCCGCGCCTTGTCGATGAGCTGCTGCTGGGCGCCCTCCTGCCCATAGCTCTTGCCCTTCTCCAAAGTCATCAGGGTATCACCCTTATATGCTACAGCTATCTATCGCACCGGCCCGAATACATTTCCGTTCGCTGCCCGCGACACAGTGGAGCCAATTGGCTCAGCGTGAGCTGCAAGGTTCGCTAGTTTACGCTTCATAACTGACATATTGCTTGCTATTTATGTAGGTGCATCATGGTATCTGGCGCGCAGAGCGCGGACGCCTATCTAGCGCGCTTCTTCATGTCAAAGCGAGAAGGCCAAAAGCGAAAGCAGCAACCCCTGGCTATGTGTGGCTCCTTAGTTACACTATACAGGGGAGTCTACTGGACCCCACGTAGCAAAAGCCCTTAGAACATTGGTTTCGCAGCGTACTTCGTCGTCCTCGCCTTTCCACTTCACTGCGCTCATCTTTAGTAAGACCATTAAACCCGTATTGTAGCGGTGTAATACTTGTAGTACAGGCTTCAGCAGCTGGCATGTGGTATTTCCATCGCCTGCACCAAGGGAGACCTCCGCAAGGGGGACCTCAAGGTGAACACCGTGACGGGCGTACTCGGGCAGGAAAGAGGGTAGGGACTCCATTCCCATGCCCACCACGAGGACACCCAAATGGTTGTAGCCTGTGACAGGTCCTGGCAGTGCCATTCACCGCTGGTGTAGCCTTACGTTGCTCAACCCACCAGGGGACCCCCGCCCCCCACCCCACCCCTGCCACCTACACCGCACAACAGGGGTGCAGCAGGGGTGCAACAGGGGTGCGTGGTGGCTCCTGCATCGCTACACGGGACCGGCCGTGCTGGCCTACGAACCGACCGAGGCAGCATCCGATGCATGCATGGCTGGGGTACGCGTGCAGTCACACCCATGCACTGGTCAGGGAGGCTGGGTCCAGGCACGCACGCGTTGGATTGGGTTACTGCAGGTCGGCAGGCTTTAGAGTGGCGTAGACCGATTGCTGGCACAACAAGCTGCAGTCTCGCAAGGTTGCAGCGTACTCACGCCCTGACGTCCAGGGCCTTTTGGCACCACACCACCACCTAGTGATCGGCATGCCGCGGTCCTGGTCCAATCTCAACTGTTCTCTCACTGCCACCTGCCAGGGGCCCCTGTGACAGTGCTGGAGGCCTAGGCATTACGGAATTGTTGCCACTGTGCTACCGTACCGGTACTCTCCGGGAGACACCTCGGTGTCGTTACGTACCCACTACCCAGGGAGACGGGCCTCCGTTCGCTGATCATGCATTGTTACTCCAGCAGTTGACACGCATGTACATACCGTACCATGCGCGTTTGCTGTCATGCAGCCCTGAGCATGCTACGTTTTCCCTTTGGGCCTACAACCATGACCTGAACAGTATGCTGCCAGTCATCACCACATGTACACGTACGGCATGCCCGTTACTGGAAAAGAGGTGCGTGCGTTACGATACCACCGCTCACCCAAAATGCGGTACACGCAGCAGCTGCCTCGAAGGGTCATGTGCCCTGCCTAGTACACAAGAAGCATCGGTGTACAACGCAGTCGTCCTTGAGTGCAGGCCCTCTACGCCAGGCCCCCTGCCCCATACAGCCCATGCTACAGGAAGGGGTTATCCGCTATCGGTGCATGCTGGGTCGGGGGCTTCTGCCCGGCAAGGAACGGGTTATGCACCGCACTCTCCGCGACATCGGACCCAAGCGCCCCGTTACCCCCACCGCCGTCTCCACCAACACCCCATCCCCCCGGCGCACCGCCGGCCCCCCATGCCCCTCCTGCACTCCTGCCTCCTTCCGAGTCCTGCACCTGGCCAAATGACGCACCACCAAAAGACCCGTCGCTGCTCCGCTTGTTGCCGGGAAGCGACTGGCTGGGCCGGCCGGCACCCGTACTTCGATCCCCCGCGGTGTTGGCAGCAAAGGGGTTGTCCTCCTCCCCCGCGTGGGGTGCTGCCGCCCCCGACCCCCCGCCTGTGCTCCTGCGCTGCCCCGATGGCGTGGCGGTTAGCCAGTCCTTGAGCCCGGCCACAGCACTGCTGCCGGACGAAGAAGGGGAGGCTGCCTCCGGCACAGGTTGCGGCTGGGCGTAGGTGAAGTTGGGTGTTGCCCACGGGCTGGGAGACGCAGCGGCGGCGGCGGGCATGGCGGCTTTTGCGCCGGCACTGCTGGCAGGACCCGAGTCGTGATCCCACGCCGGCTCTCCCACGCCTCCAAGTCCGCCATGGCGCTGCTCCGCGGGAGCTTGCGCCTGTGGCTGGCTGGGTGCCGCAGGCGGTGGCTCGGCCGCTGGCGCCCAGGCTGCTGCCGGCTTGGCTGCGGCATGCTGCTGCCCTCCTGTGGGTGCAGGGGCTGAGGCCGCCGCGGCGCCCGCTGGCACCTCCTGCGGACCTCCCCCTCCCCCTCCCCCGATGTCCCCTGCGCCCATGTCCAGCTGTTCCAGCAGGTAGTCTACACTGCGGCGCGAGCAGTGGTGGTTTGGGAGGGCAGGTCAGGCAAGGAAGGGTGCTGGAGCGCAAGCAGCTGCTCACGGCACTGCGCTTCTCTCGAGGGCGACGACGGCAGTTCATACCCTTTCACGAAAGCCATGCCTGTAAACAAGTTTGAGGGCACTTCAAGCCGTCGAGGGCGTGGTCCTTTGCCCTTGCACACACATGTTGGCTTGTGATCAGTGCCACTGCACGTGCAAACCCACCCCTCGCCCGACTATCTGCTTGACCCTTCGGCACGCAGAGGCTTTTACCCATGTACTCGTGGGCTCATGACCCGTTGCCCCTGACTCACAGCCTTAGGTCCAGCTCGGTGACCAGGTCCCCCTCGTCCGCCGTGGAGCGGCTGCTGAGGGTCATGCTGCCGCCGCCACCGTCGCCGCCGCCACTGCTGGCCAAGCTGCTGTCTTGCGATGCTGGGTGGGCAACGCACAGTGGGGGGAAGCACAGTAAACAAACATAGCTCTATGCCACAACAATGCAGTGTGGGAGGCTATGTGTATCACAGCAGCCTGTATATGGGTCTAGTCACAGGACAAAGGCCCTGCGTGGGGGTTTTCGGTTTAGCCCCGTAACTTTGCGAAAACGGATCATCTTTGTCGTATGTGTCGTCGATATGGCCCCCGTGGCTCTCCGGCGCACCCTATCGAGACTGTTATTGATGATACACCCGGCGTAGGCCCCGTTCGTAGGCCCCTTGCTCTCACCTCTGCGCTCCAGCACCCGCGTGGCTTGTGTGCGGCCGGCTAGGTCGCCGCCAAGCGCCCCGCCCTCGTGCACGGTGGGCATGAAGGGGTTCGGCACTGCGCCTCCTGCTCCTGCTCCTCCGCCGCCAGCACCCTCAGCGAACGGGTTTGGCGCAGAGCCCTGCGGCGACAGGAAGGGGTTAGACGGCGCGCGGCCGCCCCCTGTCGCGAACGGGTTGGCGCCGAAAGCCCCGTCGCCCGACTGGGCCGGCGACAGGAAGGGGTTGCGGGGCTGACCGGCGGCTGCACCCGCACCCCAGGCACCCCCTCCGCCGCCGCCCCCGCGTCCCGCGGTGGCCAGCGTGTCGAGGCTGACCCCCGGCGGGGGCACCAGGAAGGGGTTGGTGAGCAGCTTCTCCCGCTCCCACGGCTCGTCGCTGGTCTTGACGGCCTCCACGCGGCGGTACTCGGGCAGCACCTCCGCGCGCACACAGCACACAGGCACCGTGTGCACAGCGTGGTCGCTGCGGGGAGGGGAGGGGAGACAGGGGAGGGGAGGTTTAGGAGCAAGGAAGACGAAGCACGCGGTCATACTGAGATGAGTGATGACGATTTGTGGAGACAAAGAGCCCGACTCAGCGCGCTTCCAAACCCAAAGGGGAGGGGAGGGTGGTCGGGCCGGACATGTATGGGTTGAGCTGTAGACAAGGAAGGTGCACCGCAGAGGACACCACCACCTACAGTAGGCAACGGCACGGTGCTCCCTACGGTGCTCCGACGCCATGGGGGGCATCTACTGCGTGAGGTCCAGCACGGGGCCCAAGCAGTCCTCCCTACCCCCACTCACGGCTTGCTGAGTACGACGTGCCCCCGCAGGTGGCTGGTGGCGGTGAAGGGGCTGACCCCCTGCGGCCCCACCATGTTGTGCGACACGTCCAGCAGCCGCAGCGTGGCGTTGACGCGCAGCACCTGGGCCAGCAGCGCAACGCCTGGGGGAAGGAAACGCAGAGCGGCGAAGTAACAGAAACGGAATCAGTCGGTCGGAACGCCTGGGAGAAGGGGGGGGCGAGGTGAGGGGGTACATGCAAGCGCACGAGAACGTGGGGTGAACAGGACCAGCGCCAGTGGCAAGTGCGGGGTCACGCCTTCAGTGCTTCACCGCACCCACATGCACGATTGGCAAAAGACGTGCACTTGCGTCAGCAGCGCCACGCCCGAGCAAGGGGGCGGACAAAGATGACGTGGCAAGTGCAGGGGCGACGGTGAAGGCAAGGAAGGCACAATCCGCGCGGCCGCGCCCACCGTTCGCTGTGATGTGGTTGTCCGCCAGACCCAGCTCCGTGAGGCACGTGTTGGCCTTGAGCGCGGCACCGAGCGAGTAGGCGCCCTCGTCGGGGACCTGGGGAGGAATTAGGGTTGCAAGAAAGGGCAAGTGAGGGGCGGCTGGCTCGGGCAACGGGTACCTGGGCCAGGAAGATGCTGCGGTTTGGCCGCACGACGCCGCACAAGACACGGTGCCCATGGCGCAAGGGGCGTACGACCTTCAACCTTTTAATCCCCAAACCCTGGAATGCAGCAGGAAATACCAAATAACCACACCGTAATTATCTACAATCGGTTGGCCGGCTAGGAATTGGGCGTGCATCTTGCACTAATACGTCATCTATTTGCCTGCAACTTCCTATTGTGCACCTTCACGCTCGCTAACCCCACCCGCGACCGTGCCCCACTCGTACCTCCGCCCGCACCCGCACCCCCACCCGCACCCGCAACCCTACCTCGCAGCCCGACAGCACCAGGCGCCGCAGCCTGCTGCCGCCCGCTGGCGACGTCAGCACGTCCGCCCACGCCTTGGCACCTGGCGGCAGGAGGACAAGAGATGGGGTCAAGCAGCGCAAGGCAACGCAACGACAGCCCCAGATGCGCGTGGGCCAGAACCGCGGTGTCATGACAGCCTAACAGTTGCCACCCTAATAAGCGCGGCCTGCGCGTCACGAGCCAGTCCTGCCACCACCTCCCACCCCTCCCTCCCCACACAGCATCAAAGCGGACTCTATACCTAGGTACTTTTCAGGGCGACAGGCAGATTCGGGTTCGGGTTCGGGCTCTGCATTACTTTGCGGGACTACGTCGACCCTTGCACACTCGTCTGCTTTCCTACCGCCCCACCCCCACCCGGACCCCCCGACCATCACGCGCCACTGCTAACACACACTGTGTGTGCCCACCTGCCTCCCCGACCTGGGCGTTCCCCCCCAGGTCCACGTCGGCCAGGCCGCAGGAGGGGCGGCAGGCGGCGGCAGCCAGCGCCGCAGCGCCGCGCGCCCCCAGCCGGTTGTGCGACAGGTCCAGCGCCTCAAGGGAGGGGGACGAGGAGGCGGCTGCGGAGGGAGGTGGGGCGGTGCACAAGCTGTCGCACGTGTGCTATCTGCCCAATCACGGATGTGTGGCCACCGCTGGAGGCCCTGACACGGTGACGCATTAATGCACACGCAGCCAGAGACGCAGACTGTCAATACACCTGGACAGTACCGTAGGTTTCCCAGCTTCCCACGTGCATACCGGTCGGCAAACCCGTCCACTACACGCCACGCACCCGGCACCGGCAGTGTGGGGGTCAGGGCGCGGGCCAGCGCCTCCGCCGCCGTGTCGTCCGCCCCGGTGGCCGCCAGCGCCAGCCGCCGCAGCCCGGGGGCCGCAGCCACCGCCCGGCACAGCTCACGCACGCCCTGCGCGCATGAGGGCCCAGAAGGGAGGCGGCCAGTCATGAGGAGCCCTGCAGCTGAAGAAGGCTGGCATCCTGGCGGATGGAGGTTGCACGTAGAGGGGTGCACCGAAGCGGCAAGACAAGCCACGCGCATGCAGCCGCCACGCCCACCTACTCCCTACCCTTATCTGCATTCTTGGTATACAATAGCAGTCCACTTGCTACAAACGTGCAGCAAATCTCAGCACTGCCCTCCCGCTTGCGCGCCCACCTCTGGCCCCAGGTCGTTGTACGACAGGTCTAGGGAGCGCAGCGCAGCGTGGCCCCGCAGCAGCGCCACGGCGGCGGGCACACAGGCGGGGCCGGCGGCGTTGTGGGACAGGTCCAGACGCGAGAGGGGCGGGCCGGAGGCGCCAGCGGCAGCTGCCGCGCGGCTGGTGCTGCCGGCGCTGCGCAACGAGGGGGTCTGGGCCACGGCCTGCACGTTGGAAACAGGAAGAGGAGCGCTCTTGGACGAGGCTGGATGGCTGGGACGTTTGTTTAACGCCTGTCTGCCTGTGTCATCAGCACTGCAGGCCAGGCCCCACGGTCTGGCAACCTGCGGGTCCTGCATGCAGCACCGCCAGTGCCCCCCACAGGCGGCTCATACGCTGGCAAAAGCAGGCGCCCTACGTCAGCAGCCCGCTGCCCCGCTCGCGCTGCACCCCTCCCCCCTCCCCTGGTGCTGTAGCCGCACGCACCCTGCACACGTCCGCCACGCCCTCAGCCCCCAGCCCGTTGTCAGACAGCCGCAGGTCCTCCACCGCTCCGCCGTAACCCGCCAGCGCGGCACACAGAGGGCCCAGGACTGGGCCGCTCAGGCAGCGCCGCAACCTGGAGAAGGGGGGTGGCGTCGCGTGCACAACTCGGGGTCAGTGGTCTGGTGTCCCGTGTCCGATCCGGTAAAAAAGAGCACTGCAAGGGTGAGTCCTCGAGTAACCCTTACCGTAATTTGCGAAGGCTGGTGTTGACCTTGATCGCCGCCGCCAGCGCCTGCCATCCCGCCGCGCTGGCCCACACGCCGTCAAGCAGCAGCGCCGACACGTGCTCGGCGGCGTGCAGCGCGTCGCACACGTGGCCTGGAGGGCGGGGGGGTGGGGTGGGGGGGGGGGCAGGGCGGGGGAGAGGCGAGACCAAAGTTTGCGGTGAGGGTGTAGGCAGGGGCCGCATGCCTCAGGCCGGACGGCGGCACAGTGCACGATCCTGCTTCTACATGGGCTATGATGTGTTGGCCCGGCACTGCTCATCGTTAGGGTCCAGGGGGCAGGCACGTTTTAGCCGGGGCCGTCTGCCTGCCTTCTCGGCCCAGCCCAAACAAACTATGGAAGGTGCAACAGCGCGCACACAGGCTGCAACCCTCCGCCCCTGTGCCTGCCGCACCCACCCATGGCCTCGTCGTACAGGTTGAGGTCCCGCAGCTCCAGGCGCGTGAGGTTGGGGAAGGCGGCCAGGCCCAGAGCCACGCCATAGCGCCCAACCTGTACACATGCATGCGCTGCGTGTTTACAGCTGGGTGCTTCAGCTCAAAAGCCGTGCAGCGGTATTGCTTGCTGTGCCCCATGGCCCATGCCCTCCCCAAAACGTTATTGGTACTTTGTTTCCCACTATCACCACCGCCTAGGCCTCCCCTTGATAGGACGTCATTAGTGCTGCGTCCACCCCACCTGCTCGTCCACGTCCAGCTGCCGTACCACCAGCCGGGGGGCGGACAGCCGGGCAGCCTCCTGGGAGGGGGAGGGAGCCGGCGGGCGGGACGGAAGTCGGGCGTGGGGGCGTTAAGAGTGTCGGCGCCAGGTAGGCAGGGGCGCACAATCTAGCAGGTCCTGTGGCTCTGCATTGAGGCGTGTGAAAGACGCTGTGCTGCAGTACCAGAATGCTGATGTGCAGGAGCCGCTAGGCGCACGGAGTCTCGCACTAGGCTTCAAACCGTTGCATACGCCATACGCTAACTCTCTCTGAGGAGTCGGTCACCGTACCAACGGCTGTTGTGCATTGGCCTGTACCGGAAGCACAGTCGCACAGTGTGAGGGCAAGCGGGGGAGCGCCCTGTGGGCACAGCTTGGACGGGTGTGCCACGCAGCGCCTACGACGCTCCTGAGGCGTACAGCCTCCGGCTGCCCCCCGCGCCCCACTGGCTGCCACACCACCAACCCCACCCCCGCGCAGCCCCACCTGCAGCGCCGCCTGCAGCAGGGGCTTGAGCTGCTGCCGCCGCACGCCGCACGACTGCAGCGCGCCCCACGACAGCTCCAGGGCCCGCCAGCCTGACGCAGGAGGAAAGGTAGAACGACGGCCCACAGAAGACTGGTCACCATGACGCGAAGGTGTTTTGCAACGATGCGACACAAAGTGCACGGCCTTAGGGCATGGTTCCTGAGCGACAATGACGTCCTGGAGCCTGGGCCACCCACCCACGGTGCATGCTAGCCACTCCTGCAGCTGGTCCTCCGGGACCGCGGCCGCAGCCGCATCCGTCTGCGGGCCAGCAAAGTGGTGGGAAAATAAAGCACTAGGGTGAGGCCGCATGGGGTGATTGAAATCAGAGGATGGAGCTCCAAAGAAACGGCGGGCTGATTGCGACATGCGGCTGGCCAGTGTTGGCACGCGTGGGTGAGGCCGCGTGTGCGCAAGGGCGACGGGCACCTGGGTGGGGATGCCGTGCTGCGTGTTTGCAGCTATCAGTTGGGCGTGTGAACGCCTCGTCCTTGATGATAATGCCATACGTAGGCCCCAGGACGTACCGTGTCGTTATCGCGCGGAGGGGGAGGCGCGACGCTGTGGAAGACGAGTCCCTCGCGCGGGCGGGGAGGCCCACTCATTCGCGGTTACCGAGTATATCTAACCTCAATGATTGTGTTACATCTGATAACCTTTGTTATCACCGCCAAGTCCGCGCGCAGCTAGGACACTCAGCAACAGCTGCAGTAAAAGGGTTCGCAGCGGTATCAACTCTGCACATAAGTACCAAAGATGTTATACTGAGATCATAAGCTTCAGCACATGATACGGGGCCCGGTTTTGCATGCCATAGCTCCAGCAGCCTGGAGCAGCCCAGATCGGGTACCCGCAGTGCCACCTCCAGCAGCCTCCAGCGCCGTGCTACCTGTGCCCATGCAAAAACGGGCAGCACATAATGCTTGCCCGCAGTAGAGTAGCGATATCAACAGCAGTTTATAGGAATATATCTATCATGTCAAGGGCCGCCTTCCTTGGACACCGCAACCCGCACATGCCCGCATTGCGTGAAGTGTTGCCGTGCATGTCTAAGGGTCTGAGGAAGGGCGTTACCAGGGCGCCCGCCGCTGCCCCTGGCTTGTGACGCCGCAGGCGCCGGATGCTGAATGACAACAACCCGGCCCAGGGCAAAGCCGCTTATTTACGCTAGCTGGCCGTGCGGAGGTCAGTGTGCCGTACGGTAGCCCAGGAGCGACGGTTGTATGTGCTGCCTGCCATCCTGACAGAGTGACAGGGCCCACCACCCCAGACCATCGTTTGGCGCGCCCATGCATGCTAACATAACTACGGCAGCGTGTCCATCATGCACCAGAGGATTTTGTTGCTGTCAGGGTACGGTAACTACCATGTCACCAATCCCCAGGGAAGCTGAATGAGGCGTGGCAACCTTGGCCACTGCCACAGGAGAGCGAGAGCCCCATGCCACTGCTTGTTCCATCCTGTTCGAGCCCTCGCCGGACAGGAGCCCAGCAGCCGGCTGCCCAAGCGCTTCCTGCAATGGCACCTCAACGCTCGCATGGCTGTCCTTCAACAGCGGCCAAAGAGGCGATGTATTCGGGATTGTCCATATGACACCTTACAACGGAGCATTTGGGCAAGTTCAACACGGGGCTCGCAGCCCAAAACACCCCACCAAGCCATACATAGCCCCATTGGCCACACCAGGAAAACCGGGCCGTTACACATTTACAGAGTGGCAACTGCAGCCAAAACAATCGCACATGCTACGTGTCCGATGTGTGCATGGCTCCCGAGCGAGGGACGCTATCCGCGGGCTGTACGCAGCTGTCAGCATAGTGGCCCGCTGTCACCGCTTCGTGACCATTGCTCTGAACTCTTCTCTCCGCATCCATCCATGCTGCACCGCCTGTCGTCCAACCGTCCGAATTAGTGCGGCAGGATGACAGCCAGCCAGCAAGGCAGCGGCTGCAGCATCAGCCGTACGATGTGCCCACCCAGCGCCGCTGCTGCCCCGCCCCGCCCCAGCTGCGGGCTGCCCCGCCCTGCGCCGCACGGCGCTTAACGGTTCCTGGTCAGCAGGGTGGCGGCGTCGTCCAGCTCCTGGGGACACCAACGCATGGTAGCATCGGGACCGAGGGGCGTAAATGTCGGACAGTCTGTTTCCGCGTAATGCTGTCCGGAGGTTGCCCGGGACTAGCGAACCCTGCCGACTAGTGCATTAGGCCTGGCGGGTTTGTCACTATGCCTAGGGTACGACATACCCCGGCTCTCGCCCACAGTGTAACATTAAACACAGGCTGAGACATGGCTGTGTCGGCAAGGCATGGCGCACGATGCAGTGCGCAAGAACACAGTCGTGCTGTCGTCCCTGTCTGGCTGTCCCGGTGGTAAGCACGCCACGCATGCATGGCGGCACTCTCCTCTCCTTCAGAGGCACGCGGGCGAGTTGCACATTGTGCATATGCCCATCGCATGCACGCCACGCATGCATGATGGCTTGGATTTAGACTGACCAATATGCCCATCGCATTCAGCATGTGGCTTGGCAGCCCTTTCCGCCCTTCCTGCCCTCCCCGCACGCACCTTTTGGAGGCGATCCAGGCGCTTCTTGGGGATGGGGGCGGTGGCGCCGAACGAGTTGAAGTGCCCGGCCAGCGCGTTCAGAGCCGAGTAGGTGTTGCTGCAATATCGTACGCCGGGAGCAAACAGGCGTCAGCAGCAACACGATAACAGAACTCGTGCCCCATGCTGATCAGTCGTCATGCTTTATTTGATCCAGGTCTCCGCAGCTGCTGCAGTGGTGCGGAGGGCTCACCCGAACGAGGGCTTGCCCGACACCTTGGGCTCGCGGCGGTACTTGGCCACCCACGAGTTGATGTCCTTGCGCAGCGCCTTGACGGCGTCCTCCTTGGCGGGGTCGTCCTTGTCCAGGGCCAGAGTCACCTTCACCTTGTCCAGGATGGCACCCTGGGGGGGAGGGAAGGGGGCGGGGAGGAGGGGCCACACACGCCCTGGTCAGTGGCAGTCATGTCTGCTGCGCTGAGTAGCAGGAAAGCGTACGGGCTGTAAGCTAGAATGAGGAATTGCACTTCACTGTCCGTTGCCTGCACTGGGTCCACGAATCCTCCCAGGGACGAGACTCTGAGTGTGGCCTGCCGTGTCGCGGCAGGCAGGTAGGCAGGCAGTGCAGGCCCCCCTTGCCCCTCGAAGTCAAACTGCGCCTTTGACGGCAACTGCTGCACGCCAGATGTAGCCATATGTACCCAAGCAAGCCCCACCGTCTCCGAGGTGTAGGTAGCGAACAGCTTGCTGTCGTCGTCCCCGAAGCCGAGAAAGGCATGAGCGGGGCTCGAGCTGAGCAGCAGGGAGACGGCCGCGGCCGAAGCGCCCAGCAGCTCACGGCGAGTAGCAGAGCTCTACATGCAGCGAATATAGCATAGCAGGAACGTTGGTGGTCTCTTCACGCTCTGACAACTGTGCACCTCAGCCACATAAGCAAGTGTCAACGGAACGGCCAAGTCTGCTGCTAACTGCCATTTCTGTTTGTGAGTCCTTCACTCGATACCCTTGGTGCCGTTGTTGGAGGCCGGTGCGAGTATCAGTGTCAAGGATCGTCGCCCTCACCTTGCCCTGGGCAGACGACGCGACGACTACGAGACGCCGAGACGCGGGGCGAACCGCCCTGTAGCCATGTAGATGCAAATTGAGCTGTGAGCAAGGCGGTTGCCACTCGACGCACAAAAGTGCTAGGCCAGCATGCCGACGCCGAGACCCAACCTGCAAGCGCCCGACGCCGCGACGGCCTTGCTGGAGGAGATGCTGAGAGCGGCCATCTTGTTGCTGTCTGTGCAGTAATGTCGGAGGCGTGCTCGAGACGTGGGCTAGAAGCCCGAAGATCCCTGCGTACGGTTACGTTGAGTCGCCCAAGTGGCCCAAAATTGGTAGCGACTTCTGTGGCCCCAGGACAACCACCATACCACTGAATTTACCTTATTATTTCAACACATTGAATACAGTTGCCGTTTCTTCGGCCGATGTGCGTCAGCAGTCGCTGGTGGTGAGGCAGGGCCGGGGGTCCCCTGCTCGGCTGTGCCTCCGGCCAGGACAGGGGGGCATGCCAAACCGTGGAGTACAACCCTTACTGGTCTAACGCCCAAAGCAATGCTTGTGAGCGTGCAATGATGCGAGTGTGTAAATTTGGAAGCGCATGTCTGTCAATAGAGCTCGGGACGTGGCTGTTGACCTGGTTGGCAGGCCGGCGTGCCGTCTGCCGTATTTGCGCCCTGGTTACACGTATTCAGGGTTTCACAGAGGTCCGATCGGTCCTACCAGCAACTGCGTATGATTCAGACAACTGGGCCAGCAGCCTGAATGGCAGGTTCCAGGGGTTGCATATGGCCAACCTGGGCCAACAGGTCTGCAGGTGTCCACCCGCGTCACACCCAGGTGCCACTCCGTCAGTCCCACGAACCGACCGATCTGGTGATGTGGTGAGGTCTGCTAGCTGCAAGCGCTGGCGCTTACTAGCAGCATGCTGCGTTGCTAGCTGACCGGCCTGTGCTTTATGACACGGTACGCACACGTGTAGCCAGCGGAGACACCCTCCCAAGCCAAAACCCGTCGGCTGTATGCAGGGGTCCTTGGCCGGCCTTTGGGGTCCAACGGACGGGCTTCCCGCATCTCTCATCCGGGAGCCTTACCGGTCACAGGTTGACGCCCCAAGACGTGTCATTCGCCCTTCATGCATTTCGTATTGGTTGTACTACCCAGTTGCTGGCTATGCACTGACTGCAGCACGGCAAACGTGGGTGTCAGGAACGGCGTTTGGTTGCAACAGAAGTGGATGGGAGCGTGGATCCTTGCCCCGTGCTGGTCGTATTCCCGTTCCAAGCACGGCCGGTGGGCTTTCCTTCGTAATGTAACATACGGCTTGATCCTTCCTGATACCAATGCTTGTGATGTGATCGATTTATGGGTTGGGGAACGGGGCAGAACGGGGGTTGTGGGGGATCATGGGGGGATGCAGAGCAGGGTACTGCCTGCCACTAACACTGGGCACGTGGGCAGGAACATTTTGAGTGTAAGCGTTACAGGTTTGCCAGGGACTTGCGTGACCAGACCCTTGGCGTCACACGAAGCCACCACAAACGAACGGAAACTCACCCCAACAGTGGTACATTGTCGGCCATGCTTTAACGCGAGGTGCAGCCTAAGGTTCGCAACAGCCAAGGCGCAGCTGCGGCCCTCATTCCGCTTAGACCAGCCACCCATCAGCCGAACTGCATCCGTGCCGCATGACGATCACCAGACAAACCACAGCAACAAGCCACCAACAGCGGTCAAGCAGCAACAGCAGGTCGAATAGGGCGAACCTTGGGCAGCTTGTCCACCCCTGATCATTGCTTCGCTGGGTCTCAGGGCCACGGCACCGACACGCAAACTTACACAGTCAAACAGCAGTACACCACACAGGGGCTCACAAAACACGCTCCATGGTGTACGAAAGCGGCAGGGGCTGTGACAACTCCTGAACCTTGAGCGCCTTACCGGCCAACGAAAGGCCAATGAAATGGGTCTAGGGCATCGGGACAAGATGCACAGCCGGCTCGCCTGTCCAGATCGACCACAAAACAGAAAGAGCGTGCAGCCGGGGCAAGGCAAGGCCGCAGCGGGGCGCACGGGGGCGCATACTCGGCGCTCCGTTGGCGCCGCAGCTGCAATGCGGCTGCGTTACTGCCAGCACAGGCCTACCGCCTGCAGCCCGGCGTCGACACGCAATACCAAATGACCATATTCCTCTAAGTTATGAAGTAACAAGTGTAAGCGCGCCCCCCAGCGCAACCATCATGCATATGCAATACACGAGCACGGCAGGCAAGCCCCGCCACTACCACACACACCCGCACACAAAAACGGAACGTATAGCCACGTTCGTATTCGGTCTCGCCCCTCAGCATCTGTCCCTCTGTCCTCCGCTGCTCTCGTTGCATGCGTGTAACCTCTAGCACACCGCACAAACTCTCTCCGCGCTCTGTGCGTGGTGTCACCAGGGTCAGGTTCGCCCAGGTTCCATGCCATGGCTAACTCTCACACGCCCTCCTCTCCGCTCTCCAGTTAGGTAGTAGAGTGCACACAGCTCCTCGGGTGCACATCGCTCAAGGCTCACAGCCCCTCATACTGCCCTCCTCTCGATGCAGTGCCGGCACCAGCTAGCACCAGCAAAATGCACGTCAAGCCAGAAACATGCCTCCGCGCCCCTCGCCACACAGACACAGCAGGCGCACATACCGTAGCCCCCAACAGCCCGCTTAGGATACCCGCGCATGAATAGGACGTAAGGTAACCACACTCGCAGCATAAGCCCATGCCGCACTGGCGCCCCATCACATGTGCTAACCCCACTCCGCCCTAGCACCCCGCGGCGGCCAGCACCCCCAGGCTCACGCCCCCGAACGACGTGGCAGAGGCCAGCAGCGGCGGCAGCCCCAGCGCCTGTCCCGCGGCCGCCGGCTGCCAGCACACAGCGCTCACGAAGCTGCCCCCGCACCCGCCGCCGGTGCTGCTGCGCCGCCGCATGCAGCTGCTGCCGCTACCACTGCTCACGCGGCCCAAGGCGCCATCCGCCGCACCCCAAACCGCCACCGGCGGCTGCGGCACCCCCAGTACGCCTGCGCCCGGGTCACTCCCCGACGCCGTCCGCAGCCCCAGGCTCACCCCCAGTCCGCCGCCCACCCCCGCGCCCAGGCCCAGCAGGTCCAGGGTGGCCAGGGGCGAGGACCAGGAGGTGTGGTAGGCGAAGGTGCGGCTGCACTCGGAGCCGCACGCGATCAGGCCGTCCGAGGGCCGCACGCTCAGGCCCACAAAGTTCTTGTCGTTGCGGTGGCCGCGGAACACGCGGCACGGCTGGTGCTGCGGCACGGGCCACGGGGAGGGCGAGGAGGACGGCACCGCGGCGCCCTCGGCTCCGCCTGCTCCTCCCCCCAGCGCCGCGTCCAGGTCCCACAGCGCGATGGAGGCGTCCGTGGCGGCCGTCACCAGCCGCCGCCCGCCCAGGAAGCGGCAGTAGCTCGCGGGGCGGCTGTGCCCCCGCAGTACGGCCAGCGGGCCGCCCTCCAGCTGCCGTACGTCGTACAGGTAGGCGGCGCGGTCGGAGCAGGCCATGGCCAGCAGGTGCGGGCAGGAGGCGTCTGGGGAGAAGTCCACGCAGGTGACGCTGGCGGCGGGGTTGGGCCGCACCACGCCCACGCAGCTGGACAGGCCGGGGCCGGCCCACAGCCGCGCCGCGCGGTCGTCCGCGGCTGAGGCGGCCAGGTGCGGCGTGTGCGGCGAGTGCGTGACGCTCCAGATCTTGCGCCCCGCGTGCGCGTCCACGTCCGCCAGCTGGTGGCCGGACGCCAGGTGCAGCTGCAGCAGCACGCCGTCGTAGTCACCCACCGTCACCACGCCGTCCTGCGGAGGTGTGGGGGCGGCAGGGGTGTGAAGGAGGGTGCGGAAGCGGCGCTTGCGGATCGGTGCATGCTTGTGCAGGAAGGTAAATTGCGCGCGTGGAGCAGGCAGGTAACGTCCCTTAGGTAGGAATACCCCTTTCCCAGCACTTGGCCAGGAAAAGGTACGCTCTGGCTGAGAATGAGCTATATGGTGTGCCCACAATGTGAACCTTTCGCTTCGCCCCGTCCCGCCATGCCGTCCCCTGCCCTCGCCCCGCGCACCTGGTAGGGCGACCAGGCGATGCTGCTGACCTTGGACGGCATGCGGTGCACACACGCCAGCAGCCCGGAGGTGGAGGGGGAGCGGGGCGGCGAGCCGCCAGGCAGGCAGCGCCCGGCCTGCAGCGGCGCCAGCGGCCGGCGCCGCGACCCCCGCCCCCTCCCCCGAGCCGCGTCCTCCTCTTCGTCATCGTCGTCATCATCGTCTAGGTCGTCGTCTTCGTCGTCTTCCGGCTGCGCCACCTCCTCCCCCGGGTCGTCGTCCTCCGCCTCCCCTGACGCCGTGGACCACTCCTCCACGCCCATCAGCCCCGACAGGTTGTACAGCCGTATCTGGGGCGCGCGGGCAGCGTAGTGCATAGGTCAGCCAAGGCCATGTGCACTCCGTACGAGCAATTGCATGGAGGACGGTCACACAGTGACCCAGCTGGGACAGGCATCCGGCAGATGCAAAGGAAGGCTGCTAGTCGGCGCAAGGCCGATGGCCCAGGCTCCAGGCAACCACACAACCCATCCTCTCACCTGCTTGTCCACGCCCCCCGCCGCCAGGAGCATCCCACACGGCGAGAACTCCAGTGCGCACACGATCTCCGACTGGTGCCCCACCACCCGCCCCGGCCGGGAGGAGCCCCCGCCCGGCCCCGGCCCCGGCAGCCGCACCACCTCAGACAGGAGCGCCGGAGCTGGGTCCGTTCGCCCCACCCATTCCTGCCTGAACGACCACCCCGGGGGCAGCTGCAGCCCCCCCGAGGACGGACGCGGCAGCCCACCGGTGCTGGCGCTGTCCGCGTGCCGCCCTGGCACGTGGAGTTGCGGCTCCACGGGGATGGGGGGCTGCTGCCACTCCCTTGGCTGTGTGAGGTGTGGGGCGTGGGTATAGCCGGCAAAGGCCGAGACCGTGATGGGCTGTGGGGTCGGGCCGTTGGCCTTCGCGTCGTCCTGGCCTGGCTGCTGCTGGTTCTGCGGCTGGAGAGCGTGATGGGGGTTGCCGGACGGCCTTGCAGGCGGAGGTAGCTCGATGGGGTAGAGAACAGCATTGCTGTGTTTTTGCGACGCGGTGTGGCCATGGGCCTCGTCCCGTGCTTGCGGACCGTCGCTGGCGTGGCCACATTCTTTCCGTTCCGGCACCGTGACGTTACCAGCAGTTGGTTGCAGCCCGCAAGGGGAGCACGACTGCTGCACGCAAGCCGGAGCTATGCTTCCACGCTGCCTTTTGGCAGTACGGCCATGACCGCCGATCGTGCCCGAGGTCGCGAGTAGTGCTGCTGCCGCGTCTACGGGTGTCGGAATTGCGCTCAGCGCTGCCGCTGACAAGCTGTTCTGCCGCTTCCTCAGCAGCGTCGTAAGCTTGCCAGCGTAGGCATGCAGATGGAAAGGACTGTTTGACCGGTACTGACAAAACAGGCAGTCCGAGGAGTCGCAGCCGCTTGTCGACGCCTCAAGGCCCCGTCGCTCGCGCGGGAACACGTGGCCTTCAAGCAATTCCTGAAGGATGCCACAAATAATACAACATATTGAACTATTGATCCTGAGTTGGTCAACTGGTGCAAGGACATACTACCGAGTTTATAGCGCCACGTCGCGGGCTGTGGAGGGAGAGACGTCTGGCGCTGTGCGTGTGTACCCCTTGCTCATGTTGAGCCCCAGTGCATATCATAATACAGTAGTCTTACCCTTGACAGTTGAGATATCGCGGTGCAGACTCCATCTGGTCCTCCTGCTGCACAGGGCAGCATGGTCCCCACCCACCCGAAGCCCTGCTACCTTGCTTACAGCTAGGCTGAAGCGTATGCATACACTTCTTATTTTGTGAAGTTGTTCGTAGGGGACCAGTGGCTCGGTAGCGCGAATTGACTGGGGCGTGAGGGTGTGGCTATCGCCTTCCCTTGCGAGGAACCAGGACCGCGTTCAGTGGGTTGAGAGACAGCGTGACACAAGTTCAAGAGAAGCGTACATATGGATGGGTTGGGCAAGAGGCCAAGGTCTGTGGTGCGACGGATGCCTCCGAAACCCGCTGAATACGTCGTTTCGTTTTTTCCCACATATGGCATGCCCCGTACCCTTCTGTTGCTATCATATATAACCCTATTTATACTGTATCAGATGCAGAAGCTGTATTGTCAACAAGCTCGCTTGTCTGAGTTCGCCCTGGTTACGCTCGGCGCCTTTGTGTGTTAATTAATTCATTACCTAGACATTTCTTGACACTCCTCACCATGGATACTGACGAGATGCTTGCGCGGATGTTACAGGTACGCTTAGGCACCCTAACGGGGCCCCGACACCCTGTGTGTTCAGACCAGCGTTCATGTCACTCCCATTGCCGTTACATACATCATGCAAAACATTCCATTGTACCTGGACACACTTGTCCTGACCGACCTCGCCTCTGCTTCCGGGCATCCCTCCGCAACATCCTGTGCCGTTGCGCACTCAGGAAGAGGAAGAGCAGCAACTGCGGGCTGTACAGCAAGCTGTTGTGGGAATGGACGTAGGGGGGTCTCATGGCGGCCCCACCGCGGCCACGGAGTTTGAGACACGGCTGCGTACCTCCCTTGAGACAGCCTTGAGGGTAAGACCACCTGAGGAGTGTCACAAAGCCGGGTCCCTTCGCTGGGAATCCGGCGAATGCTATCACGCCGGAAGCAAGGTATCAGAAGCAAGGCAACGTCCGGCTGCGACTGCTGCTTCGTCACGTCCGACTGCTGCGTTCCGTACTGATTCCGGACTGGAATCACGCATGGCGTGCGCAACTTTGTGAACGACACGGCTGGTTGCTCAACATGCATGCAGCTCGGCGCAGCTCTAGCAGCTAACAACCCCCTTCGTCAGCGGCAACTACAAAACATACGTTCCTGTCTTGGCTTATGGATCAGAATGGACTCCCGTTGTCACGAGCGCAACAGCGGCTACAGCCAGGAACGCACCAAAATGCGTTGTCGAATGTACACCAGCAGGGTGTCGCGCAAACCCTACCGTTGTAACCCATCCTGCCTGTCTCCTTATGACCATTCATCCGCAATGCCCCTCCGTTCTCCACTCCCGCCGTCTCCGCAGTGCGAGGACCCCGCCCTGCAGGCCAAGGCGCGGGCCCTCATGCCGCTGGGGGCGCTGCAGGGGGCGGCGGACCGCGCGGCGGCGCTGGCGGCGGCCCTGGGCCCGGACGCGGTGGCGGCGCTGGGGGCGGGGGCCGGCGGGGCGGCGGGGGCCGCGGGGGGGCCGGACCGCGAGGAGCTGCTGGCCCGCGGACTGCTGGCGTGGTTCAAGACCTCCTTCTTCACATGGGTGCGTGCGGGGGGAGGGCGCTGTGCTGCAGGGGCCGGCGTTCGAGTTGCCGGGCACGTGAGCCGTCTATACCGTGCACAAGCCCCTGGATGTGTTACACCAGGAATGTAACGTGAACACACATTGCAAGCATGGCCATGAGCAGTGCGCCCCAAGCGGAAATGTTGGCCCGCGCCACTGCATGCTGGCTTTACCCCTGTCACGCACTACCAGAACCCCTTCCCCCGCCTGCTGTCGCGTCGCTCCCGCTCCTGCTGCCACGTGCCAGGTCGACACGTTGCCGTGCGACATGTGCGGCAGCCGCTCCACGCGCTTCGAGCGCATGGCGCGCCCCACGCCGCACGACGTGGCTGGCGGCGCGGGCCGCGTGGAGCTGCACGCCTGCGCCGACTGCGGGGCCGCCACGCGCTTCCCGCGATACAACGACCCCGGCCGCCTGCTGGAGCCCAGCTGCCGCCGCGGGCGCTGCGGCGAGTGGGCCAACGCCTTCCTGCTGTGCTGCAGGGCGGCGGGTGCGTGTGGGCAATGGGGGACAGAGAGTTGGTGGGGATGGGAACACGTGGGGTATGTAAGGGAGTGTGGGTGCGCCTTCAGGCCGCATTTGGGCGTCTGAGTGCGTGGACGTGGGTCGAGACGGGGTGGCGGGGAGCCGGGAGCATGAGCAGAGGCGCCTAATGGCTTGCCTGCATCGTAGCACGGAGGCGCCGTGATTGGTGTTGCAAGGGTGCGGGACGTGAGGAGGGGATCTACGGCAAGGTTTGCAAAATCCGGTACGTACACAGACGAAAAAGTGCAGGTGGCGCGCAGGCGTAGCCTGCACGTTGGGACGCAAAACGTGTCGCCTGCTCTTACGGCCAGATCCGGCCGTGCCGCTGACCCCGCCTCTGCGTGCCGCCCCCGGCCCCTGGCCGATGCCCCACGCCATGTCAGGCCTGACCGCGCGCTGCGTGGTGGACTGGACCGACCACGTGTGGACAGAGTACTACTCGCACAGGCAGCGGAGGTGGGTGAGCTTGGTTTGCATGCATGTGGACAAGCGTGGGTGTATGACACAGCCGCGCGATCGGGGGGAAGTGCAGGCAGTCGAGAGGTGGTGTGGTGCAGGGACAATGATGCCTTTGCAGCTGCACAGTTTGCTCTGCTGCTGAACCACCCCACGTTCGCCGTCTCGCCAACAGTGCGAGCGCTTACAGGTAGCACCCTGTCGATGCTGGCCCTGTCCACAGCGTGAGGTTGCCTTCCTCCTTGGCTGCCAGCCCCGTCCCCCCAATACCCATCCCACCCCACCCGCGCCCCCAGGTGGATCCACATGGACTCGTGCGAGGCCAGGTATATATTCTCTGGTCGCTGGCATATTGACATGCGGTATAGTTAGGAGGCAGGCACGCAGCTGTGCGGATGCGAAATGTGCCCGCACCCCACGGTGAGAGGCTGCTCAAACCGCGGTCCCTGCATTGCTGGAGCGTTACGCCACGTGACCACCAGTAATAAGCCCTGAATGCATCGCCATGCACACTATCAGAATGAATCATCTCTGAAACTCCGTCCCGGCTGTCACACCTCGCCAGCTACGACCAGCCGCTGCTGTACGAGGCGGGCTGGGGCAAGCAGGTGTCTTACGTTGTGGCGGCGGGCAAGTGGGGCCTGGTGGACGTCACGCAGCGGTACACGGCGCAGTGAGTGCGAAGGGGGTGGCCGCAGAGCGGCCATGGAATCGAAAGCTACGAGCGAGGCTAGTTGTCAAGTTGTCAAGTTGGCAAGCGCTGCCCGGTGTGTTCACTTGAGGGAATAGCAGAGATATGTTGTTGCTTGTGGGCAATGCAGGCTGGCTGCGAGCGATTCGGGGGCATTCAGGCCTCTGTTGGGCCGGAAAGACCCATACGGTAGACCAAGACCACTATATAGCGGCAACTGTTCAGCACGCCTGTTGTATTGACGCTGGACGGAACCCAGTTTGGGCCCTTTGGCCGATGCCATCCCCACGCCTCCCTGTCCTGGCCCCCGGGCTCCTGCCCCTGCCATACCCCGTGCCCCCCTGCCCAGGTGGTCCCGCGTGGCCTCCCGGCGGCGGCTGGTGCCCGAGGGGTGGCTGGCTGAGCGGCTGGCCGCCATGACGGCCGCCCGGCGGAGGGGCTGGGAGGGGCCGGTGGCGCTGGCGTGGCTGGGCCGGGACCACGAGGAGCGGGTGGTGAGCGGGCGAGCGGGGCAGGGGGGATAAGGGGCGGGCGTCGGGTCAAGGGGGCCAGAGAGGTAGGGATGGGGTGGAGGGTGAAAGGCAGCGGGCAGGAGCCTGGGGCTCAGCGGGCGATGGGCTGGGAAAGGACGGCAGCGGAGGGGAGGGCTACTGGATGGGGAGGGTCGTGGGGCGGGGGAAGGGGGCCGATGGGGGCTGGGGCCAGCCCCCGTATGAACGCGGGTGAACAAGGACCGGGAGCAGGGTTTGGTGGCGTGGCTACTGGCCAGCTTCCCTGCCGCTGATGCTGCTTCCCTGCTCGTGCAGGAGCTGTCCCGCATGCGGCGCGGGCTGCCCACCGCCGGCCGCCCGGGGCCCGCCGCGGCCGGGGCGCTGCCGGGGCGCACCACGGGGTCAATGCAGTGGAGGCAGCAGCGCGGGGAAACAGGTGCGGGCCGGCACCTGCGTAAACGAGGAAACTGCGTGCATACTGGCTTACAGAAATAATCTCTTTTTCCCGCAAGCCAATGTTAGGGCCAAAGAATGCTGTTAATCCACCAACAAGAACACCAACATGTGACTAGCTGTTTGCTACACACCGCCCTGGGGCCGCAGGCAGCCAGTCGTCCGGGTCTTCCGCCGCGCCTCCCCCGCCCGCCACGCCGTACGTGTGGGCGCGCGACCCCGCAACGCCCTCCACCCCCCTCCGGCGGCGCCTGGAGGCGCTGGAGGCGGCGGCGGGACAGCTGGCGGGCGGGGCGTGCCGCGCGGCGGGCGACAACGGCCCCTCTGAGGCGGTGGCGGCGCTGTTCGACGGCCGGCCTGACACCAAGTGGCTCGACTTCGGAGGCGGTGGGCCAGGGGGCAAGTCCTGGGTGGAGTATCGCCTGCCGCAGGACATGCCGGTAGGTGGGGGACAGGGCGGGGGCCGGTGTGATGGGGGGGGGGCAGGGTCCACGCGTGCGTGCTTGCCACTGCAACTGGTGCACGTTGCCTGCACGATATGCTACATTGCTACCTCCTGTTGCCCCTCCTGGCTGCGCAAATGTCCTCCGCTCCTCACCCTGCGCTTCTTACCCTGCGTTGCTACCCACAGGCACCAGCCCGCTTCCTGCGCTCTCACTCTCCCGAATGCGCATGTGTCCTCCCTCAACTAACCCGCCCCTTCCCCGCAACCCTCCCCCGCTGCCCCCAGGCCCCCCTGCTGCTGTCCTACGAGCTGCAGTCCGCCAACGACTGCCCCGAGCGGGACCCCGCGGCATGGCGCCTGGAGGCGGTGCGGCAGCAGGACTACGAGGCGGGTGGGTGGTGTGTGTGTGTGTGTGGGGGGGGGGGGGGTGAGGCACGGCATGGCAGTTGGGAGGGCAGCAGCACCGCTTCCCTGTCTGCAGCAAGCAAGGCCAGTCGGCGAGTACACGTGAAGATACACGGTACATACCCAGTGAAGTGTGGTGGAAGGGCTGGCCGGGTAGGAGTGCGGGCAGGGGCGGGATGGAGGGGCGGGCTCCAGCACCGGGGAGAAGCTGCACGGAAGCTTTCGTGAACCACACAAGCCTTGCCTTGCAAGGCGCCCTGACCTCGTGCCCCCTTGCACGCCACCACACGCCCCTGGCCCCGTGCAACCCACACGCCGCCAGGCAACACCGACGTGTGGACCACCCTGGACGAGCGCTCCGGCGTGGTGTTCCCCGGCCGCCACGTGGCTCTGGCCTTCACGCTGCAGCCCGCCGCCCAGCGCCTGGCGGTGCGGCGGCTGCGGCTGGCGGTGGGCGGCACCAGGGACCCGCGGGCCGCCAACAGCGTGCAGCTGGGCGCGTGGAGGGTGTACGCGGACGCGGACGCGGGCGCCGGGGCAGGAGGAGAGGGGCAGGTGAGGGCCCGGGAGGTAGGTGCTAGAGGAATCGCAGGTGCGAGTGGAACTGGAAGTTGATGCAGAGGTATGCTGGTAGGCTAATTATCCGAAAAGCTGGCTTGGTCCAGCTGGCGCGGCAGCGTTGCATTGGGCAGTTTCGGGGCCCACGCAAGCACATGCCTGTTACGCCATGGCGGCACGCGGCCTGGACGGGCGGTGTCTGCACCCCGCTGCCTCCCGCGGCCCGCTGACGCCCCTGGTACGGTGTGCTCGCATGCACCCGCAGGCGCCAGGGGCTGCGGCAAACGCCTCCCCCCTGGAGGCGTTGCGCTCTGCCATGGCTGCCCAGGAGCAGCCGGCTGCGGGTCAGGCGCAGGGTCAGGCGCAGGGTCAGGCGCAGGGTCAGGCGCAGGAACAGGTGGCCCCGGCGTCCGCCGGCTCTGGCGAGACCCCAGCTGCGCCGCCGGCGGCCACGGCCGGGTCCGGGTCCGGGTCCGGGCGTGTTGACGGCGAGGGCGTGTTGCTGCTGGGCCGGCTGCTGGGCAACGTGGCGCGGGAGCCGGGGGAGCAGCGCTACCGCACGGTGAGGGGGGAAGGAAGTTCCTAGAGTAGAACGTACGACCGGCTCGACCTACTGCAGGCAAGTACCATACCACCGTGGTGTGGAGTTGCAGGTCCGATGTTGTAGCGCGCTCCGCCCAGGGGGAGGGAGGGGTTGTTACTGGCGACGTGTGGTTACAATGTTCCAGGTCGACGGCGTTGCGCTCAGTGCCCCAACACGGGACATGGAGTGCAAACCGGCATGCAGTTGGGTGGGGCTGGGAGTGGGACCGAGCTGTTGCCTGCACGCAAGGTAAGCTGGTTGCGGCATGCGGTGTTTCCTATGGGCGACTTTGTGCCGGCATGCAGCCGGCTGCATGTCTGGTGGTCAGGTGGAGAATGGCCCATCTGGGGCGGGTTGCTTGACATGTTCACAAGCAATCATGTCCGAGACAGCCCTGCTGTGCCACCGGTGCTAGGCCACCGTAATTGCGGCGGCTTAGGTTAACATATGATGCCTTTGTCGTACGCAGACCCGCTGACAATAGCTTCCAGGCACTTGGCCTTGTCAATGGACGCGCCTTGGGCACAAGTCACGCAGCAGCTTGCCGGGATCGTGTTCCCCGCCTCCCGCCCCCCATCCCTAACCCTTCTGATTGTGCAGGTACCAGCTCACTATGCGTTTCCGTAACAGTAGGGCCACCACTCACCTTCCTTCACCTCGAGTATACCCATGCACCGCCCCTGCAGGTGCGCGCCTCCCGGGTGCAGGCGGTGCTGCGCGACCCGCTGCTGGCGGCGGCGCTGTGCGGCGCGGCGCGCTTCCGACCCACCCTGGAGCCGGGGGCGGGGGCCGGGCCGGGGGCAGGGGACGAGGGGCTGGTGTTGACGCTGGCGGCGGATGCTGACGGTGCGGAGCTGCAGGCGGTAAGGGAGGTGCTGCAGGTGCTGGCCGGAGGGCAGGAGTGACCAGGGCAGACCAGGGTGTTAGATCGGTGGGCTGGTTGTTGGGCCTGCTTGGGCCCACGCTCTGTACCTATTGATGCTGTGTGGATCAGTATGTATCGTATGCACGAGTTCGGATATTGATCCTGGTATGCGTCTGTGGACTAATCGGTGGACGTATCACTTATGGCACTGGGGTGCGCCGGTGCTAGTGTTAGGCGCAGGTTTGCCGGCGCAGGGAGCGAGCCTGCGTTTGGGAGATGTGCTACCATCCAATGTACACTACTGTAGCACTAAGGCGCACGACGGGTGAACGCAGAGGCAGCTGTCGGCAAAGCGGGTGGTTGACAGTTAGTAGTGCCGATAGCTGTGCCTTTCGCCAGCAACATAATTTGACGCTGTTAGCATGCATCACGCAGTGCTTTTTTTGGCGACCAATGGTCTTTGCCATCTTCGCTGGCAGTTCGCAGTCGGTGGGTTCCGTGTCGTGATAGTTGGATCGCATCCTCCCAAATTTAACCAAGGGAGTGACTTATGAAGAGAATTCTTGTACACCTTACACTGCCGCAAAGTCTTTTCTGCACGTGATTGACCCCTAGACGCACAGCCGATTGTGCGACGCACCTAACCTCCTACAAGTGGCGTCAGGGACCCCGCTCAGCGCTGCTTTCCCCTTGAACCATATTGAAGTATTTATTTACGCGCTGAGCGGCATCAGCGCTCGCGTCTTAAAGGACCGGCCCCTGGACTACCTCAACGCGCGCTATGTCCACACAACTCCAGCTGGGGCCGCGAGGCCCCGCATCAGTCGCGTTTTCAAGCTATTCTGCTAAGCTACAAAACATCACTCCGCATTGGGCGGCGTCTCGCGGTCGCTCAGGCCCCGGCCTGCGGGCGTCCGTGGTCCCGGGAGCGGGGTCGGTCGCTCCGGGGCCCTCCAGCGGCGGCGTGCCGAGCAGTGTGGCCTCGTCCAGCAAGCCCCATCACACTCCTTCAGTCACCTGCCACGCGGTGACGGTGCTCGAGCGGGAGGCCGCGGTGGCCGCGACGGCTGTTGCGCCGGTCGCGACGCCCATCGGCCCTGCGGAGCCTGCGGCCTCCTCGCCTCCAGGCCCGGAGCAGCAGCAAGTGCCATCCACAACTTTGGATGTGGCAGTTATCGGAGCGGACGTTGCCGGCCTGGCCGCGGCGCTAGCAGCGTCTAGGGCTTACCCCGGCGCTCGCGTTACTGTGAGTGCCGTGGACTGAGGAGGGCCACTAATGTTGGACCTGTTGCTGCTTGAAAGCTGCTCGCATGGGCATCAACACGGCTCCAGTAGCCTTGCTCAATTTTATCGTCTTTATGCAGCTGCACGTGTGACACGCCCGTGCCACACAACACAAGACAGTGTCCTTGCCGTTTCCTGCAGCTTGGACGACGCCTCACCCATCTTCATTTGCGTGCCCTACGTTTTGGTTTGACGGTTACTTGGCCTTACGCTTGCCCTGCCGTGCCGTACCGCCACGTGCTGCCCGCCCGACCCGACAGCTGTACGACACCGCCCGCGAGCCGCCCCACGCGTGCGACGGCGGCGTGCTGCTGGCGGTCAACGGGCTGCGGGCGCTGCAGGCGCTGGACCCGCAGCTGTACTCCAGGTGGGGGGAGGGAGGCGGCGGGGGGGCAGGGGCCCAGGGCTAAGAGGTGGGGTAATCCTGTGTGAATAGCGCGATTCGCGCTGCCCATCACTGCTGCCTGTAGCCTTGAAATGTACTCTTTTTTTGTGCTTTGTCATGTGCGGGCACAGGCTAGACATAGTGTAACCCGCCTAAAACAGAGCCGTGCCGTTGCCGGACGGAACGTAGGTACATGAGCAAAGCTCACCACTAGGTAAAGCTTCACGGCTGTGATGGGGCTGGCTGTGTCCGCCCTATATTTACGAGGTTTTCCTCATGCAACCGCCCCCCTCCTCCATACGCCTTACACTGCCACGCTGAATGGAAGTGCCCCCCTCTCGCCCTCAGGATCACCACGCAGCTGGGCACCCGCGTGCACGAGTCCCTGTGGTTCAGCACACAGGTGGGGGAGGGGAGCCACTGACTGGAATCGTCCTTTAGCACCGCGGAAGCCGTCATCACACTGCCCGGCCCAGCGCACGCTTGCCTGCGCTACAAGCCCGACCAGGCAGTGCAAGTGAGCACATCACCAACCGAATTCAACCGCACCGCGCCCCCCCCCCCCCAGTGCGAGATGCTCCGCCGCAACGTGCTGGGCAAGCCGACCCCGGGCGCGCCGCTGGCGGGGGGCAGCCGCCGCCGAGCCGCCGCACAGCGCCGTGCCGCCGCCGCCGCCTCCAGCCCCTCCTCCGCCCAGTCCGCCGCCCCCGCCCCTGACCCCTCGGCTGCGCCGCTGATGGTGGGGCTGCACGAGCTGAGGGAGGCGCTCACGGACGCGCTGCCGCCAGGTGGGGCGAGGGGTGGGGTTGCAACATTGGATTTAAAGCGAGGAAGCTGTGGAGAGGGGCCCCGGGGGTGAATGGGCACATCATAGCGCCTGGCAGGAGAGCAGACCACAACATGATGTCACCCACACGGCGCCCTTCATACTCCTTCAAGCCTGGTGCTGGTTGAGCGGTTTGGGCACACCGAGCCTCGACCCGACACCGCTTGCCTCCATGCCTACCGCGGGACGTCCCTGAGCCCCCAGCCCCCGCAAGGCAGTATGGGACCTGCGCACCCCCTAACACTCATTCACATACCTCGCCCTTCCCTGCAGAGGTTGAGATCCACGGCGGCCACCACCTGGTGGGCCTGGAGCGCGTTGCCCCGGGCGCCGGCCCCTCTGGCGGCGGCGGCTGCGTGCTGCGCTTCGCCGCCAGCGCCGGGGGGCCGCCGGTGCGGGCGGTGAGGGCGCGGCTGGTCATCGGGGCGGACGGAGTGGCGTCGGCAGTCAAGCGCCTGCAGGTGAGGGGCCAGTGGGGCTGGGTTGTGGGGGTGGGGTTGCAGGGGCCCGGGGTTCGGTTTCGGCACTGTGTGTCCCCCATGACTTGAGGTGCAGCCCTCCAGCGCATCACCTACGCCTTACTCCTTGTTGGGGCCGTGCGTTGCCTTGCACCTTGCCGCTCACGGAAGTGTTTCGTCTTCCCCGCTGCCCCCTTGGCAGCTGGACACCGCGGCCGAGCCGCAGCCCAGCGGTCGCGTGGTGTGGAGCGGGCGGCTGACGCTGCGGCAGCGCGACCCCGACCCCGCCCTGCTGCGCAACTTCACCACCGCCAGCAGGGTGTGGATGGACCTGCGCGCGCAGCAGGTGTGGCGGGGGGGAGGGCTTGGGGTTCAGGTTCTCCCTTGCCCGTCCTGCGCCGGTTTGGCTGGGACGTGTTTATTTCGAAGAGTATGAGCTTGATGCAACACTTGCATGCCTACGATTGGCTTTCCCACCGCGAAACTCCGCACCTCCCCCACAGGGCTGCGAGCGCGTTGCCACGCTGACGCCCGCCGGCCCCAACACCTTCGTGTGGACCGCCAGCTGCCCCGCGCAGATGCTGGCCAGCAGGGGCCTGGCGGCCGTGCAGGAGCCGGGAGGTGAGGGGGGGGAGGGGCAAAGGGATATGTGGGCTTTATGTCTGGGGATTGGGGGCAGGAGTCGCGGGGTGCACGGACCATTACGGAGGGACACACTGAGGACAGGTTACAGGTGCAGGGGCCACGGGCTCTGCCGTCCTTTGGATTTGCGTCGGCGTCAGGTAGCGGGGGAGTAGCGGATTAGCGTCGTGGGCGAGAAGAACGATGACTGCGCCGGTGGCCAGTGACCTGCGGACGCAACGGAAACGGTAGCAAGCGTTACGATTACATTTGAACATGCTCTGCGCATAAAAGATAGGGACATGGGCACTGTCATGAGGGAGGCGCCTCAAGCCACTTTGGCCACGTCTGGCCACGTACTTGAATGAGTTGTGGTGTCACAGGACTAAGGTTCTGTCGAGACGGCTGAGACCTCGTGTGGAGATTGACGCTTAAGCCCCGTCGTCTGTCACCTAGTTATCTTAACTTCACTATTCGTCCTTATGGCCCCCTGGCTCTCCGAACGCGCCCTACTGGGCCTGTAACTGTAACTGTTATGGGGCTTGCTGACCCTCCGCATGCCTGCGCCTTGCCCTGGCCTACGCTTACAGCCGCACGTCCTGTCCCCCTCCCCCGCAGTGTCGGCCTACTGGCGCTGTGTGGCCATGTTTGAGGACTTCCCGCAGGTGAGGGTAGTGCAGGGCAGGGCGTGTAGGCAGGGTGCTGGTCGGGCTCTGGAACACGTTCAAAGCAGGGAGGGCAAGGGCTTGGTCGCGTCACCCTGCGTGGGCGTAGTATTGCATTACGGGTGTCGGGCCCGAACACACGCCCTAGGCTCCATGTCCTTTGACGGCCTCCCGGCCTCCCGCACCCCAACAGGAGTTCTTCGGCGCGCTGCGCGCCTCCGTGGCGTCTGCGGTGGTGGAGCGGCAGGAGGCGCTGGCGGCACCCGCGGGCGTGGCGGCGCCGTGGCAGTGGTTCAGCGGGCCGGTGGGGCTGGTGGGGCCGGCGGTGCACGGGCTGCCGCTGTCGTCGGACGACGGCGCCTCCTCGGGCGCGGGGTCTCCCCTGAACCTGGCGCTGGAGGACGCGGCGGTGCTGGGGGCGACCCTGGCGGCGCACGGCTTCAGCTCGCGGGCGCTGCTGGTGGGTGCCCGTTACCCTCCTTTCGGCAGAAGTCGACTACGTTCAGATGCCTGGTGCGAGTGTGGAACCTGCTGCATCTTTACCGTCCTTGTGGGCATGAGCCGCTCACTGTCGCCAAACGTCTCCCCCACCTTTCTCCACCACAGGAGTACGCCCACGCGCGCGGCCCCCGTGTCAGCTCCCTCCTGGGCCTGCCGCCCACCTCCCCGGAGCGCGCCCGCCTGCGCAGCGCGCCCTTCCTGCCTACCCCGCCCGTCACCGCCACCATGATCACCGCCCCTGCAGCTGCCCCGTCCGCCCCGACGGCCGAGGGCGAGGCAGCTCCCGCCACTCCCACCCCCACCCTCGCTGCCGCCACAACGGAGGAGGCCCCCACGGGTGCGCCCGCACCCGCACCTGCGCCCGCCACCGACACGCTCCTCCTCGACCGCCCCGCCGGAGGTGCCAGCCAGCTGGGCTCCCTGCCGCTCACCACCCAGGACGAGGCGGCGCAGCTGGCGGAGGTGGGGACCTCCTCGCCGCTCTCCAAGGCCCCTGCAGCTGCCCTCACCGCTGCCTCCGCCCCTACCTCCCCCGATGCCAGCGACAGCAGCAGCACTACCAGCAACAGCGTCATGCCGGTGGCCTCGCCCGTCGCGACCCCCGCCCCGGTACCCAGCTACTCCGTCGCCGCCACCCCGCGGGCGGTGTGGCAGCAGCTGCTGGCCGCGGCCTCCCTGGACGACCTGCTGGGCCCAGGCCCCAGCGCCGACGCCGCCGTCACTACCTCCGCCAGCGGCAGCGCTGCAAGGTGGCAGTACTGCGCCGTTGAGACGCCGTCCGGCGTGTGGCAAGCACTCCTGCCGAGCGCTTCCACCGCCGCCGCCAGCCCATCCCCGGTGCCGTTCGACGCCGCCGCCACACCCCAGCGCGTGTGGGCCGCGCTGCTGAGCAGGAGCAGCGCCGCCACCCCACCAGCCTTCCCGCCTCCCTCGCCCTCCCCGAAGCCGTCCCCCGCTGCCGCCTCCGCCGCCGCCGAGGCTGACAACGGCCTGCTGCCGCGCCCCACGCCCCGCCGCCGCGACCGCGACCCCCAGCGCAGCCGCACCCCTTCCCCACCCTCCAGCAACAGCAGCAACACGTCCCCCACCGCCGCAGCGCCCTCCGACGCGCCCACCGCCGGGCCCACCGCCGGCGCCGCCAACCCTAGCCCTCCTGCCTCCCCTGAGAAGCCCACGGGCCGCCGCGGTGGCGCCAAGGGCGGCGGCAAGGGCTCCAAGGGCCACCGCCACGCAAAGGGCGGCGGCCGGAAGGAACAGCGGTCCGGCGGCGCGCGCGCTGGCGTGCGCGCCGTCGCGCAGCTTGCCGCCAAGGGCGCCTCCGCCACCATGTCGACGGTGACGGCGTCGCTGGGCGCCGCCGCCGCCATCGGCACGGTGCTCGGCGGCGCCAGCGGCGGCCACATGGTGGACCCGCACACGGCGCTGGCGGTGGGGCACGGCGCGGCGGCGGCGCTGGGGCACGTGGGCGGCGTGGCGCCGTCGGTGGCCGCCTTCTGGGAGGACCTCAACACCCTCACCATGGCCTCCGCATCACTGTCGTCCATGGACGTGTGAAAAGGGGGAACCAAACTACAATCGTCATGGCCCTAGAACCAGTCCTCCGCTGCCGGGAACCGGCCATAATTGTACTCTGAAGCGCACGGGTGGCCCAGCGGGCAACAGGCTGGTGGATAGGGGCGTGCTCGGGATAAGGAATGCATGGGCGCATGGGGTGGACTGTGCAGTGAAGACGCCCACAGCCTGCAGCGGCTGCACGTTGGAATGGGGGAGGAGGTTGACAGGACCGTGATATTTTGAGTGCGACACGCTGTTGGGAAGCAGAGGAGGAAATGCGAGTGCTGACCAGCGCTACAGCGCTTCGAGAGGCGAGGGAGAGAGCGCCGCGACCCGGCGGAAGATGCAGGCTGGATGGTTCAGAGGGAAGAGGGAAGGCGGCGTGGGTGGGCTAGGGGCAGGGGTGCGGTCGGCAGGCTAGGTGCTTGGGCGGTGCGGGTTGCGATGGCTGGTCGGTGGCGGCCCCCTGGTTGTATGCCGGCCAACTCATGCACAGGTGGTCCCAACATCTGCTGTTCCGGCCGCCGGCCCTGTGCTCTGGCACCCCGCTGCGCTGTACACTAGTCTCCTGTCCACATGTACCATAACCGCAAATGGATGGACACGTTATGCCGTTCCAGCACCTGAAGGTGCAGTATGCGCTCTGCGCGGTAGTACAGTGTTTAGGAGTGTTCTATCAAAACGGTTGGTTTGCACGTTATTGGTGGACGAGCGGGGTGTGTTGCTCGGCGGAGCAGGCGACCGGGATCGGTGTTGCCCCATTGCGCCGCGGTTCAGGCGATGCGGCTTCCGCCGTACATGTTGGTTGGCCGTTGGTCGTGTGTTGATTCGTGGGCCATTGCACCCACCCACACGGGCACGCGGTCACATAAGGTTACATAGTGTCATCCCCTGGCACACGTTGCATACGCTTTGTTTAATGATGCCACAGAGCCAAGAGAGTGAGTTGTGACACCACCCAGATGAGGGTGGTGTGGGGCGGATGAGGCCGATGGGGCGATCTGTGGGCGTGGTTTAATGCATTTCATCACAAGTGGGGGGCCGCTGAGTTGGGTCAGGGTTGGGCGGGGTTGAGGTCCTTGGCGCATGCTACTTTCTACATCCTCGGAATGATTCCCAGGGTCGCTGTCGCCCCTCATGCCCATGGAGCGTTTGACTGGCGCGGCCAGGCAACAGTGTCGACGTAGCTATTTGGGAAAACCATGTAATGGCCGCAAAGCAACGGGCCCAAAAGATAGGCTTTTGTGAGCGAGGTATATGGACAGTTGTACTAGTTCATGTTCAGTCTGGCTGGGGCCTTCGACAGGAGAGACTAGCGTAGGGCAAGTGGAGGGCGTAGCAGTAGTGCAGGTACCAGGTATCGCCAGCTGTCCCGAGCTGTCCTGAGCCGAGGTTGGGTCACGTTTCGACGGCTGCTATCATTGAAGCACGACGGCGTGATTGGCGTACTGGAGCTGATTTAACCAGAATTGATGCACAGTAAGAGGCTGTCCGGCTCTGCCTCGTCACCGCACACACGCACGACACATGGCTGCCACGTGCCCAAACAGGGGAGACCTGTCCTGTTGCATCCAGCAAAACACGTAAGCAGCTCCATGAGACGATGCAACCCCATTGGTCGTGGCAGCTCTGTTGTATTGTACACGCTTGGAACTCATTAAAGCATCGTGTTTGCTGTCACAAACCTCGAGCGACCTCGAGCGAACTCGTGACCTTGCCTGCGCCTGCTTCTGCACCTTGCAATCGGATACCTGTGAAACCCCAATTACATTTTGGATACGTATTGAGCGTTTCACTCTTGTCATCGTCCTTTGGCAGCGCGCCCGTCGCAGTTGATAGCAGTCATCATAATCGCAAGCCAGTACCGCGAATGCGACAATCAAGCTAAAGCCCTCAGCATTCCTAGTCAGCAAACAAATAGGAGCAGCTGGGCCAACGACGTAAATTGGTCGCGATGGGCCGGCCGGTGCTCAACCTGCTCCGGCTGGCGCGGATGCCCATTTACACGCAGCTGCACCTGGAGGAGGCACTGCTCAGAGCAACGAAAGACAACTGGCTGATAGTCAATGACGGGGCGTTCAACCCGGCCATCGTGATTGGCATTTCGGGGTGGGTGTCTTGGGGGGAGGGCCTCCCAGTGTGGGGCAGCACCTGGCGGCAAGCGGCCGGCCCTGCAGGCCAGACGGTGCACTGATAGTACCGGGACAGCGAGTTCACGAGATTGTGACTCGTCGTGCGTTAGATGAGCGCCACCCTGCGTCGCGTCTGGAGAGTGCTGTGGGATGCCACGTGTTGGCACGCGCCGGCACAGGGAAGCAGCCCTGCGTGGCCTGCCCCTGCTGCGGGCCGACGACACCACGAGCACCACGCCCCCCGTGGGACCCTTCCCCGTGCCTGCTGCTGCGGCTGCCCTACTCCGGACTTCCCACTCCCGCCCCACTGCTCTCCCCCTGCCCCTAGCGTCCGGCTTCAGGGCCAACGCCAACCCCATGCGGCCGGGTACCATGCTGATACCTACCTTCGACCGCGAAATATCCCTCCCCCTCCACCCCCGCACCCTGCACCCGCCGTCTCCCCCAGCCTTAATTGACTCTAGCAACATCTTCCCCGACCCCCAGGCGCTGTGGGAGCTGGAGCGGACGGCGGACCGATACTGCAGTACGCTTTTTACCTTACCGTACTGCTACCACTACTGCTACTGTTGCCACCAATTCGCGTTACTGCTTTCTTCTTCCCCCAGGCGCCCCCACGAGCTGCTGCACGTGTCCGCCGCCCGGGCCGCCGGGGTGCAGGTGCTGCGGCGCTTCACTGGCGGCGGCACGGTGGTGGTGGACAGCGATACACTCTTCACCACGCTCATCATGCAGGTGGGGCAAGAGCAGGGGAGGCCCTCCCCTGGGTGGTAGTGGGGTGCGATGGCGGCGCGTGGCGGGCCAACAGTGTGCTGCAAAGTATCCCTGGGCGGACACCGTGGTGCGTAGGTGCAATCGGGGAGTGCTGGTCACATTGCGGCCCTTAGTACGTCACGCTCCCCCGCCCCCTCCTACATCATCCTGCAAGATCCCGTTCATACACCGCTAGCTGGCTTAGGTTTTCCCCCCGAACCCCCGCCCCCACCCCCAGGCCGACTCCGTCCCCGGCGTGGACCCCTACCCCGCGCCCATCATGCGCCTCACGGAGCGCCTCTACGCCCCAGCCTTCGCAGCGGCAGGCTGCCCCGACTTCAGGCTGCGGGAAAACGGTAAGGGGGGGGAGGGGGGGGAGGGGCATCGGCTAGGAGATGTGGGGGGCAGGGGCAGGGGCAGGGGCAGGGGCGCTAGGTCAGGGAGGTGGGCGGAGGAAACTGCGAGGCAGCGGCACTGGGCCTTTTCGGGGCTATAGCCATGCGACCGGCGCACATTTGCAGTGTACATCGGGCAGCTAGATTGCAGTGCGGAAGCTACCTGGGTTGAATTGTATTCCGCAGGTATTCCTGGTATTTCGTGCTCACTTGATGCCAGTGAGGTCCAGCAAAGCGGCAACAGTGCATCCGGGCAACCTCCTCCCACCCCTGCACGCAACAGCCCGGTCTGCACTCGCCCACTGTGCTCCCCCACCCAACCCCACCCCCACCTCCCCCTGCGGCAACCCCTTGGCCCCCAGACTATGTCGTTGGCGGCGGCGATTCCGACAGCGGCGGCCCCGGCGGCGGCCCCGGCGGCGGCGGCGGCGGGCGCAAGGTGGGCGGCAACGCGCAGGCCATCACCGGGCGGCGCTGGCTGCACCACACCTCCTTCCTGTGGGACTACACCCAGGAGCGCATGGCGCTGCTGAGGCACCCGCCCAAGGCGCCGCAGTACAGGGCGGTGAGACAAGAGGGGCCCCAGGGTTATGGAGGGATTTCGTGCGCGGGGGAAGTGAAGCGGTGCCAGACTATGCGCCGGGGGGCGCGGGTGGCATGCCAAGGCGAACCCATGGCAAAATGTTGTATGGCTGGGGACCGCGTGAACACCGCGCGTATGTATCGCCGCCGCCGACTGGTGTACGCTCACTGCAAGCCTCTCGCTGCACCTGCCCGCTCACCACCCGAACCAGCCCCAGCTACGGTCGTACCTTACGGAACGTGGCGGCCTCCCTTACCAATAGACATACATACTACGAACGACGACACGGCTTTGGTTTGGACGTGCCCCATTTCCAATGTGTACGGTTCTGCCCTCCCCGCTCCCTTTCGATTGCGGCCCCCTCCCCAGGGCCGCTCCCACGAGGACTTCGTTGTGCGGCTGGTGGACGTCATGGGGCGCACAGCGGGGCAGGGGCAGGGGGGCGCCTTGGACCCGGGGCAAGCCCCGGGACTGGGGCCGGGGTCAAGTGCCAACGATGATGACGCGCTGCTGGCCCGGCGGCGGCAGGCGCTGGTGCATCAGCTGGCGGTGGCGCCGGGGGAGGTGCTGGGCTTCGACGTGCGGGTGGGTGGAGATGGACAGGGAAGGGTGGGTGGGGGGAAATCGGGGAGCGTGAAGGGGGGAAGGGGGGATTGCGAGGTGGAGGGAAGGCTGGTGGGTGCGGCCAGGTGAGGGCAGGCGGCAGCCGTGGGCGTCGCGTGTAAGTGCGGTCAGGTGCGAGGTTGTTTGGGAGCTTGCGCTGCCATGTGCGCACATACCTTGCTTGTTGCCTGGACTCGCCTCCTGCAAGTCCACCCAACTCCCGACCCAACCCAATTTACCACAGCCCCCACCCCCTTCCCCACGCCCCACATCCCGCAGGAGGTGTCCCTGGCTGAGGCCGCCACGGCGCTGCAGCGGCAGCCGCACCTGGGCACCCGCCTGCTGGACCTGGAGGAGCTGGACCCGGGGCAGTGACAGCAGCAGCACCAGGAGCAGCACGCTGGGTCTGGGGCAGCTAGGTCCCCGGGGCCAGCAGCAACTTGCTAGGGGTGGAAGCCTGGTCCATCACACAGGGGAGGTCAAAATTCATGCAGGTGAGCAGCAGCACTGACAACACCCGCCTGCTGGGCCTGCAGCAGCTAGGCCACCCGGACTCGGGGGCCGGGGCAGCAGCAGAGACAGCAGCAAGGCGCTGGGTGTTGATATATCACACTATATAGTGTGGCGCCCAGTCGGCTGTGCACGGGGCAGCAGCAGTGGCTGGACCCAAGTGCAGGTATGGGGCGGCCGCAGGGTTAGCATGGATAGCGACGAGCGTACTGACCCGCTAGGCGGCTATGCCATGGGTGGACACTGGACTCGCTGAGATACATACTGCTGCTGCACCTGGACCGCCTGGGCCCGGACCCGGGGCAGCGGCAGTGGCAGCGGGAGCAGCAGCAGCCGCAGCGGCAACAGCAGCGGCAAGGACAGCGGCAGGCGACGCGAGCGCCCCTGCTAGAGGCAGACCGGCTGAGACACACACAGTGACAGTGGCGGCTGCGGCGGCGGCGGCCGCACGGACGGTGCTGAGGTGCAGGAGGGCACGGCAGCACGTGGAGGCACGTGGCAGTGGCACGTGGTAGGCCTTGTCATGGGTGTGGCGCAGTGCCTGCACCGGTGCGCACGGCAGTGTGTGCAGCTGAAAGCGCTTGTGGCTGGGGTCGTGGGGTCGTGGCGCAGGCACATGACGCCGCACGGTGGCACGTAGCGGGGCATATGCGAGTGGCGGTCGTTGGGTCTGCCGCATGTCATGGCCGGCTAGATGCATGACGTGGTGATCTGGGTTGGGCCACGTGCTGTTGGCAGTGAGCATCTGGCACGAGCAGGGATATGTAAGGAGAGCGAGCATTGGCAGTGGGCGAAAGGACATCTCACAGAGCATGCCCTTGTGATCCGCATGCAGCAATGCTCCCCAGCCAAGTGAACCGCCGAGAGGACGCTCTTTCTGTTGTGCACATGTCTCTGTGAACAGCGTGCGGCCAGGTGCGGCGAAGAAGACTTCTGTTGGTGGCTGGTTGTACGGGTCGCACGCGGCAGCTTGGAAGACGCGGCACGTGTCCGTGGGCTGGTCGTGCTGCATGGGCGTCTAGGCGACTGGCACCTTTTGGCATCAGCAGGATTACCGTCAGCTGCCTGTGACTCTGCATGTTGCTTGTTCACTCCGGGCTCCACGTGCTCAACTCTCGTTCTACCAGCATCAGGCCTCGCATGCGTTCGGCCGACATAAATTGCTGCGGCGCGCATGCCGTGGATTGCTGTTGCCCCCAGACCAACAGCAGCAGCAGTGCTGCTGCAGCATCAGTATCAGCAGGGGAATGGGTTTTCTAGGAGCTGGCGGGGTGTCTGTGGGCGACGCCTAGTTGGAGCAGGTTGGAGCGCTGGAGGGGGCGTGGGCGATGAACGGTAGGCGTGAGTCTGGGGCTCCAGGGGCCTTGGGCAGACCGAAAGTTGTACTGCTTACCGGTACACAGCCGCTATGCAATACACTGCAGGACGATGCACTGGTAGCAGGTGCCAGTGTCAGGGGACCACGTTGTAACAGGTAGCCAGAGCGTAGCCCAAGGCCCAAAGCCCCCTGCGCATCTGCTTCAAAGCCCAAGCCCTGATGCTGGCAGCACAGTAGGTCACTGCAACGCCTCTCAAGGCAATCGAATACATGGCGACATGCTAGCAACTCGGCGCTTGCGTTGTGGTCAATAGTGTGTTGTCAGAACTGACAACCATTGTTGCCTCCTGCCGTCTTGTACACTGGCCAGAAGGCCGGACTCAAGTGCTACAGACCTGCAGTCAACTGCAGTCCCCTGGGTGCAGGCCAGTAAAGGCAACGCAGCGGCAAGGCGCGCAGTATCACCTGTTTTGCTGTAAGGGGTTTCCTGAAGGCTTATGCGCGCCGGAGGGCCAAATTGGCGCATACCCTCGGTCACTGAAAGTACGAGTGCATCCCGTGTTCGGAGCAGTTCGGAGTCTGGGGACAGCGTACACCAACACTTTCCTAGGGCGATGACCGGCTCTGCGTGTAATAGAAAGCTCTGTGTTTTACAGCTGTTGCATACTGGACGCCCCTGGTGGGCACCCAGGCAGCGAGGTTGGCCGTCCTCATATGCCGCTCAACTGCCTTACAGGACAGGACAAAACCCCGAACGATTCGTTGGATACATCTGCAACATCGTAGCGTTGAGACCTAGACTTTGCGAAAAGTTCTGAAAAAGGGCCCTCGTACCCGTGCTGCAGTGAGTGACCGAACGAAAGGAAGCACAAACATCATCCTTTACCTTCAAGAGCTCATAGTAGCAGTCTGTTCGCATAGGGCGTTAGTTATGCTTAAGGAGCTCGCCATCTCCAAGGCAACCAACGGCACGATGTTGTGGAAGTTGTTGGAGCCAAAGCCGATGGATAAGCTGCCGCGGCATGCGCGCTAAGGCCCGAAAGCCGGCATGTTGGCCTACGGTGATGACAGCGAGGCGCCCTGGAGGCCGGGGCCCAGCTGCGGCCCTGCCCGGCTTGTCCGCAGCCAGGCCCAGCGAAGCAGCAGCGCCCCCGGGGGTCGGGCCAGCCTGTCTGGTGGCCCCGGCGACCGGCGCTGGCAGGATCGCGTGGGGTGGGCCAACCCCCTGCCGCTGCTGGACCGCCTGCTGCCGGTGGTGCTGCCCACAGGACTGCCGTACGCTATGTGAGTGCAGCCGGTATGCATGTAGAGGGTGGGGAAGGTCAAGGGAGGGAGGGAGGGCGCGGGGATCATAAGCGCAGGCAGGGCTCGCTGCTGCGTGTGCGACTGAGGAGCCAACCGCTGAGCACATGGAGCGGGGCACGCCTTCTCGCGCTTTTTTGCAACAGTCAGCAGCCGTGGTGGCTAGGGCCCGGCCAGCCCGCTTGGGGCCACCTCCGCCTGTGTGCCAACCTTGTCAAGCCAACCCACCTGTTCCTCCCTCCCGCGCGCCAGCACACCGCATCACAAGCAATCCACTGCTCATCATGTGCCGTCCTCGTCACACCCTCACTCTTGGCGTGCTGCCATGGGCCAGTAGTATGACAGTCGGCAACGGAAATCCACACCCACCCCTATTCCTTCCCCCCGGCCCCCTTCCCCCCCCCCCATCCCCATGCAGCTGGTCCACGGTGGTCCTGCTGGCCATCACCGCCGCGGCCGTGACGGTGCCGCTGCAGGTGGGCTTCCGTGGCTGGCGGCGGCTGCCGGGCGTGCTGGCGGCGGACTGGGCCACGGCAGCCGTCTTCGCGGCGGACGTCGTGGTCAGCTTCCGGTGAGCGGGGGAGGGGTGGGTAAGCGTGGAGCGGCCAGGGGTGGGGGAGTGTGCTGCCGGGCGTCGGCAGCAACCCTTGAGGCGGATGTGACGGTCAATCTCCGCTTCTCCGGTGAGGGGTTGAGTTGGGAGGGGTTTCGGTAAAGCAGCAAAGAGGAAGGGGTGTGCTGCCGGGCCTGGTGGCCCTGGACTGGGCCACAGAAGGCACGTTGACGGCGGACGCAGCGGCAGCTCCTGGTACGAGGGTAAATTCCAAAGGGTTGGGTTTGGGATTGGGTGGTGCTGGTCAGCTTGCAGCAAGCGGGGAGGGCGCGCGATGGAGCTGCGGCGTGGGTTCTCTAGGCGGAAAATGTGCTGCCAGTGTCAGAGCGTGTGGTCGGGGGCCGCTGAGAGGTTGGAATAAACTGTGCCCGTGTGGCGGCGCCAATCCAGGGGAGCCCAACACACCCTTCGCCTGCGTGCCCTTTTGTCAACCACGGTGCGGTGTGTTTGTCGCTGCGCAACTTACACGCCCAGCGCTACCCGCCCGCTCTGGGCCCCCACCTCAAGGCTAAACACAAACACCCTACCCCTGCCTCCTCCCCCTCCTCCTCCCCCTCCTCCTCTCCCCACCCCCCCCTCCAGCACCGCCTACATCACGACGCACGGGGAGCTGGAGCGCAACACACGCCGCATCGCGCGCCGCTACCTGCGTGGCGCCTTCGTGTTGGACGTGCTGGCCGCCCTGCCACTAACGGCACTGCTGCGGGCGGCGGGCGCGGGGCGGGGCGCGACGGGGAGCCAGCTGCCGTGGCTGGGGCTGCTCAAGCTGGCGCGCCTGGCCACCATCGGCAGGTGGGGGAGGGGCGAAACGAGGAAAGGAGTCATACACAATGGATGATGGAAGGGTAGACAGACAGCCTCCTCGCGCACAGAGAGCCGCATGCGTGCCTGCCGCATGCCTGTGTGGTTTGCTTTAGGCGCTGTGTACTGCCGCCCACCCCACCACACCACACCGCACCCCAGCTGTTCAACCTGCACCCCGCCCCAGGCTGCTCCGCTCCCGGGCTCGCGGCCGCCACGGCACGCTGCTGTCCATGGGCCGGCTGCTGCTGGCGCTGTGCTGCGTGGTGCACGCCTACGCCTGCCTGTGGCACTACCTGGCAGAGCAGATACCCGGTGGGGGGTGCCTGGGGGGTGCGTGGGGTAGGGCGGGGGAGAGGGCAGATGCAAGGTGGGAATGGGTGGTGGGTTGGGTGCAGATGACGAGCGGGTGGAGAGGTTGAGGGCAAGCGCATACACTGGGTGGAGGCGGAGCGCGGCGGACGAGCGGCACGGGCAGACACGGGTTGGCAGTGGGGCGGCCGCGGGCTGGGACCGTGCGTGCAGCGGGTGGGCCGCCACGGGGTGGCCGGCACGCCAGGCGCACACCGATGCAAGGCGGCGTACGGCATGCACGCCGTCAGCAGTATCATACTGCCCCCTAAGCTGGCCCACCTGCGAAATCGCGTCGCATCGCACCACACCGTATCCACCCCAGAACCCTGCCGCCTAACCCGCTGCCGCTGCCCCCCTCCCCTCCCCTCCCCCGCAGAGTGGCCCTGGACCCTGGACGCCTGCCGCAGCTGCTCTCTGGCTGCGCAGTACCTGTTCGCCTTCTACCACTGCTTCCTGATGCTGCTGGGCGACAGGCCGGACGCCACGCAGAACGCGGAGCGGGTGCTGGCGCTGGCGATGCTGTACACGGGGGCCTTCCTGTACGCAGTGGTGGTGGGTGCATAGTGTCACTGACAGGCAACCTATAATTTATGTGGTATAGCTATACTGTAAGTTAGGATGGGAGGTGGGAAGTGCAGTCGGTTGGCTGTCCACGGATAAGGGCGACGGGGAGCGCTGTGCTGTTAGGGCTTGCAGGGCCAATGCGTACACGCGCAAGCAACCTGAAGCCCGTGACATCATCACCTCCGGAACCCTTTGGAGCCCCTTGAGCTGCGGCCTTTGCTGCCCCCCGTGCGCCACGTCCGAACGTGGTAGGCGCCTGGGCCCCCCAGCACCTCGCTGCCCCACGCCCCTTGCCCCCCAACAGCCACCCCTACATGCGCCCCCCGATGTATGCGTGCCTGTGTGTGCAAGTGTGTGATGGCGTCATACTCGAGCGCACAAGCCCACTGGTTCCCTCCCCCTCTCTGTCCTGCAGATGGGTAACATGGCTCTGCTGGTGTCCAACCTGTGGGCCACCGCCTCCCGCCACAAGCAGCGCGCGGTGGCCGCCGAGGACGCGCTGCGCTACAGCGGCGTGGGCAGGCGGGAGCGGGACAGGGTGGCGGACTACTACAGCCACATGGCAGCCTTCGAGCACCCGGGTAAGGGCTGGAATGCAGCGGGGGTTCAAGGGGGCATGCTGGACAGGAGGGGTTTTGGGTACCGGTATGTGGCATCAGCGGGACAGGGTGGCGGAGTACCACCGCCACAAGTGGGCGGCCTTTGAACGCCCGGGTGGGACAGGGGCGAAGGGGTTAGGCAAAGGAAGGGCAGTTGGGAATGTATGGAGGCAGTGGGATAGGCGTCAGAGCACTACAGCCATATGGCGGCCTCAGGGCAGCCGGGTTGGGGAAGGGGCCAGGGGGCGAGCTGGCCAATGTGGGTGGAGGGCAATGGGGTTTCCAGGGTGCACGATCGAGTAGATGGGCTTTGGGTACCGGCACGTGGCGACGGGACTGCCTTCCCGGTGAGCACCGGCAGGGCAATTGTCGCGGTGTGGTGAGGTAGCGCGTGGCACGGAAGCCAGCGAGGGAGCTAACGCTCCCTGCGCTCCTGCCGGGCCGCACCCTCCGCCCCGCTCCCGCCCCTAAGGCACTGCAGTACACAGTTCTGTTCCGACTTTCTCAACCCCTATCGTGTCCTTCCCCTCCTCGTCCCTGCCCCTATCGTGTCCTTCCCCTCCTCGTCCCTGCCCCGCCCCAGGCCCCGACGGCGTGGCCTACCTGGCCGAGCTGCCCCCCGGCCTGCACGCCGCAACCATGGCCGCACTGTTCGGGGCGCGGCTGCGCGCCGTGCCGCTGTTGGCGGGCTGCGAGCGGCCCTTCCTGGACCGCCTGGCGGGCCGGCTGCGGCTCAGCCTGGTCATGGGGGGCGACACCGTGTACGACATCGGCGCAGTGGGGCACGACATGTGAGGCGGCATGGGGGCGGGAAGGGGGCAGGGAGGGGGTGGCATGTGGTGCGGGCGAAGCGCGGGCGGGGTTTGGGCGGTTGGAAGGCAGGCACAGAAGGAAGGGGGTGCAATCGGCGCGCGACTACCGGTAGGCGACCGAAGTGGCGGAAAGGAGGGCTGGGCTGCATGGACGGCGCATACGGCTTGATCAGGTGCAGATGTGGCTTAATTGATGCCCCTTGTACGGCACCCCGCCGCAGGTACATCGTATGCAAGGGCGCTGTGGCGCTGGTGGACCAACGCGGCTCCCTGGCTGCGCTGGTGGGGGCGGGGGAGCACTTCGGGGAGCGTGGGCTGACGGCCGCCGCCGCGCCGCGCACCCACCGCGCGGTGGCGCTGCGGCCGTGCGACGTGGTGCTGCTCAGCCGCTGGGACCTGCAGGTGTGGGTTGTGGAGGGGACGGGGGCGTGTGAGCCGTGCGATGCTCAGTCGCTGGGACCTGCAGGTAGGGGTGGGCTAAGGAAAGGCATGGGTCAAGGAGGGGACAGGAGCATGCTAGCCGTGCGACGTGCTGCTGCTCAGCCGCTGGGACCTGCAGGTGACGGAGGACTAGTTTTCAAGGTAGCCTAGCCCATCGCACCAGGGGTGGCGGGGGATGGGCTAGGCTGCTGCACAACTACGTACCCAGCACAGTATGCACCGAATGCACCCAGCCTAGCATACTCTCTCCACCCGGTGACGGTAACACGTTTGAGCCCTGCTTTCCCCCCTCCGCAGGATGCCATGAAGGACTTCCCCGAAAGCGCGGCCCTGGTCAAGTACCGCGCCCGCCTGCGCACCGAGGAGCTGGAGCGGGGCTGCGGGCCGCTGTGGGCCGCCGCCACAGGCCTGGCCGACCTGTACGGCGACGATCTGTACGACGGGCAGCCGGGTACGGCAGAGTACGACAGGGAGTACGGCGACGACCTAGTGGGGCTGGACGAATGGGAGCAGCAGCCCCGGGCGGGGGCGGCGGGGCTGGAGGCGGGGAGGAAGGGAGGGCGGGAGTTTGGGGGCCGGGCAGAGGAGGGGGATGGGCAGAAGGAGGGTGGTTGGCCTGACAGTGAGCAGGACAAGGGGGCCATTGCGGTTGTGGAGCCCAATCGAGAGCTGTTTCCTCTGCGGCCGCCCAGTGGTAGCAAGGGCAGGAATGGGCGGTTGGAGTTAACCGCGGCCGACGATGCAGGCCGTGAGGGCCGCGAGGGCAGTGGCAGGACGGTGCTTGTGCGGGGCAGCAGCAGCAGCAGCAGCATTGACAGCAGCAGCCCGAGCAGCGCCGTCCCCAGCCGCACCCCCAGCTCGGGCCCTTTGCGGCATCCCAGCGTGTCACAGGGCTCCACCCCGCTGCCCCCGCCGGCAGCGGCCCGCCGCCCCGCCCCTGCGGCCGAGGGCACTGCCTCGGCCCCACGCCGCCGTGTGTCCCGCCAAGACAGCAGCTCCCTGGGCCCTGCAGGCAGGCTAGGCAGCACGGGGGAAGGCAGCGACGCTGGCCTGGGGCTGCAGGGACCGGCGGCACACGCAGGCGGCGTGTCCCGCCAAAGCAGCGACGCGCTGGGCGGTGTTGTGGACCTGCCTGGCCTGGCGGCACTGGCGGGGCCGGGGGATGCTGCTGCAGGGGAGTCCAAGTGTTCGGAGTACGCAGCCGCCTCCGTGGCATCGGCCCTTGCGGACCACGGGTCCGGTGGACGGCTGGCAGGCCCTGGTCCCGTGGCGGAGGCGTTGCAGCCTCACAGCCGCAGCAGCAGCGGCAGCAGCAGCAGGGGGCCCCGTGACAGTGGCGGCGGTGGCTGTGCAGGTGAAGGAGGGCGCGGCGAGAGCGCCGCGGAGGCCAGGGGTATCCAGGGGCGAGCGGAGTCGGAAGTGCCCGCGGCAGGTGCCGTGAGCCGCAGCGTAGGACCCACGTCGCTGGCGCAAGCACGGGCTGCTGCAGGTCAGGGCGGCAGGGAGGAGGGTGCAGGGCTGGGCGGCGGCGGCGGCGTGCTGGCGTCGCTGCGCTCCCTGCTGACACGTGCCGCGCACCCTGCACACCCTCACCACGCCGCGCATGCCACAAGCGCAGCAGCTGCAGATGCCGCCGGGCCGTGTGACGCGCAGCACCAGCCCCTCACCTCGCCCGAGACCAGCCGCAGTAAGGAGCTACCCGCCGCCCCTGCCCCCGCCCCTGCTGCCCCTCTGGGCTCCACTGTCACCATGGGCCTCACCCGCCGGCCCCTGGGGCTGCAGGCCAGGAGGTCCCACGCAGCGCCCACAGCGGCGGTTGCGGCGGTTGTGCCGCCGCATGCAGGCGCCACCGCCCTGGCTGCACAGCCGCTGCCGCTGCCGCACCAGCACGACCCTGCCCCCGGCGCGCACCACCCCACGTATGCGAACATGCAAACCGCGCCGCAGCGGCGCGCCAGCCAAACGGGCCTGGTTGGGCATGCGGCGGCGCCGACTGCGGCGCACGCGTCAGGGGTTGACCTCCAGCCAGCGGACCCCCGCAGCCACGTGGTGAGCACGTGGCTTGAGGCGCTGATGAGGGAGCATCCCCTGGCGCCCGCGCCCTACCCGGTGCGGGGCGCGGCGGGCGCAGGGGAGGCTCCCCGCCGCAGCGTGCAGGCCTACGCTCCCGCGGCTACCGGAGGGGACGGGGGCTCCGCACCTTTCCACCCACTCCAGCACCTGCAGCCAGTAGCCAGCGATGTCGCCTCGGGTGATACCAACACTATGACACCGCCGCAGCCTCCCTTGGTCGCCGGCGGCTTGGCTGCGGCACCTGTGGGGCTCCCGCTTGTTAGCCACGGCAGCGGCTCTGGCAAGTCGAGGAGCCAGCACGCAGACCCCGCGGCAACACAGGGGCGGGCCTCTGGCAGCGGCCTCGTCCCCTCGCTGCTGGCTGCCAGCCAGACTTCCATTCGCAACCGCTCCCACAGTCGCTGGCCGGTGCCCCGTGGCCGCAGCATCACCAGCCTCAACATCGCCGCCGCCGCCGCTCCGTCTCCTACGTCCGCACCCGCACCTGCACCCCAGGCACACCGCTCCTCCCTGGCCCTTATCCTGGCCGACGAGATCGACACCCCTGCCTGGCTCACCAGCACCGGTTGTGGCGGCGGCGGCGACGGCATGGCACGTGGCGGCGGGCGGCTGCTGGCGGCGGGCCAGGCCGAGCCCGCCCGCCTGCTGCGCACCTCCGCCACCGGCTTCACCTCCCGCGCCTCCAGCCGCACAGGCCTAAAGCAGCAGTCGCTATCTCCTCACGCGTCGCTACCGCTGCGGCCGTTGCCGAACGGTATGGCTCATACGGTGGCCGCCAGCCGCCGCAACACAGTTAAAGGCTTTGCCACCATGGGGCCTTCAGGCGCCGCCGCCGCCGGCGGCGGCCAGGCGGGAAGCAGCCTGCGGCGGCGGCGGCCCGTGCGGCGCGTGACCAGCACCGCCTCGCTGCTGTCCAGTGCGCCCGGGTGGGCGCCGGCCGTGACGCGCAGCGACGGCGGGGCGACTAGCGTGCATGCCACCAGCATGGGCTTTGTCACAGGCGTTGCGGGCGGCCCCGGCGGCGGGGGTGGCGGCGGGGGCCTGCTGCCGGCGGGTTTGATGGCGACGTATGGGGGGTTGTTTTCGGAGGATGAGGCGGGCAGGGAATGGAGCGATGGCTGGTCGGACGACTCCGGCGGGCGTCGGGCGGCGCGGCAGCGTGAGGCGGCGCTGCGGCGTCAGCTGGCAGAGGCGCAGGGCCGGCTGGCGGCGGTGCTGGTCGACCCGCTGCAGGTGGGCAGCTGGACACGTGCCGTCGCGCATGCGGAACGGAAGCTGTTTTCCCCTATCATGTTGCCTTTCGTCACCACCGCACTTGTTTGTCTGTTCTCCTTTAGCAGCGGGGAGGCGGGAGCCCTCCTGCCACGCCTCCCGACGCGGCGACGCCCATGCGGTACTTCCACACGGCCGCCATCAGCAGCGACGCAACGCTACATGATAAAGATTTCTGATAGGTGTGGTGTGGACCAGTAAGGACCGTGTGGCCACACCGCCTGGAGTGCAACATGAAATGTACAAAAAAAATCCTGAGCCACTTAGGGTATGCCGGCTTCGCAGGTCCCTGCGGTGGCTGCCGCCGTGCAGGCGGAGGTCGCGCGCGTGGCGGCACGGCTGGCGGCGGCGTTCGACCAGACGCTGCGGCGGCTGGCGGAGGGCATGGCGGCCGCGGGCGGTGGGTGGCGGCGAACTCTTGGGCTCCTTGTCACCAGCCGGCAGCTCTCCAGCTCCTTGCTCCATGCCCTTGCTGTCATGAACACTGCGGCACACCTTCCAGCACTGTAGTAAGCACCGCACCGTGCTTGCCTGACATGCTGTCGGCTTGCTCTACCCGCTCCGCTTTCCCTACTCGCAGCGCAAGCCGACGACCTGGGCGCCGCCGTTGGGGCGGTGGACGAGCGCCTGGCTCGGCTGGAGGTGGCGGCGGAGGGTGCCGGCGGCGCCGCCAGCGTGCTGGGACTGCAGCTTGGCGGCGACGGCAGGCGGCCGGTGGCGGCGGCGGGCCCGGGCGGCGGCGGCGGCGGCAGCAGCAGCTACGGCGACGTCGGGCTGTTGTTGGGCCGGCGCGGCGGCGTGATGGCGGCCAGGCGGCAGTCGAGCAGTGGGAACAGGGCGTACCTGGTAGGGGGCCATGCCGGCGGAGGGAGCATTGTGGGAGGGCCCAGCGGCGGCAGCATGACGATGGCCAGGGCCCGGCGTGGCGGTGGTGGTGGGAAGCGTGCGTCCACCAGCGGTGCACTTGCCCCTGTGCAGGGCATCCTGAAGATTGTGCAGCAGCAGGCGCAAGGAGCGGGAAGCGGGGTGTGGGGCGGGTACGCGGGTGACGGGTTTGCCGCGGGCGGGGCAGGCGGGCCTGGGAGCGGGGCGGTGGCGGCGCGGCGTCGGCGCGCGTCGGCGCTTGAGCAGGGCGACGCTGGTGAGGGCAGCGTGCATGGTGGGGGGGGCGACCGGTCCGTCAGGGGTGGTGGGTTGGGGCTAAATTCATCGAGTGGGACTGCAGCTGGAGCGGCGGAGGCCGATGTACGGCAGCGGCGCTCGCTGGACAGCGCGCCCCGCAGGGTGTCGAGGGCAGGGGAGGCGGGGGCGGGTGGCTCCGCGGCGTCCTCGGGCGCGGCCGTGCAGCCTCGTCGCTGGGCAACTGTCAACCTGGACGATCTACCGCAAGCTGGAGGGCCCGCAGCAGCCATGCCTACTGCGCAACAGCAGCAGCAGCAGGCAGGTACACAGGCCACCCTCGACCGTGTCGGGGCGGCAGCTGCAGCAAGCGGTCCGCTTCTATACTGGCCAACCAGCGGCCGTGCAGCGTTAGGGTTGTGCACCCCAGGCACCGGGGCGCCCTCCCGGCCCCTGTCCGGGGCAGTACAGGGCCGCCCCCGGTCGCCCGCCTCGGCCCCCAGGGGCCCCGCACTGGTGCAGGGAGCCCATGGCGGCTCTGGCAGCACATCTGGCGGTGATGCTTCCCCGGGCATGGTGCCCTTGCTGACCCGTTCCGACCCGACCATGGCGGGGCGTGGTTCTGCTGCTGAGAGGGGGGCCGACAGCGGGACCGCGTCCACGCCCGTGGAGTTGCTGGGGTTGGGAGACACCGGACGCAGCCCGCGTGGCTGGATACCTGGCATTGGCGTTGGGCCCCGCCGCCTGGGCCCTGCGCCGATGGGCCTGCGGTTGGGCAGTGCTGGGGATGACAGAGGAGATGTGCTGGCAGGCCTCCTGGGGGAGCCGAGCGGCTGGGCTGGGCTGGGTGCAGGGGGCTGGGCGCAGGGGTCGTGGGCCGCTGAAAGCGCGGCTGGCGGCAGCGGGGCCCGGGACGCATCCGCGGGTAGCGGCGGCAGGAGTGGAGGGCAGCTGCTGCTTGATCAAGATTGAGTGTGGGGCTTGTTGGGCTGGGCTCAGGTGTGGAAAGTGCTAGGCGAAGATTGAAGGCTTCATCCGATTAATCAAGTTTACTTTGAGCAGGGAGCACTTCACAAGGCTCTTGCCGCACCTACATTGGTACTACCGGCACTGTAGCAGTGGAGCAGGCTGTGGTTGCAGCCTGCGCACGGCGCCGTGGGGCACCCTGTCAACCCCCGCCTGCCCTAGCGGCTGGAGCGCAGACGGGAGCACAGCGGCCGGCTAGGATTCATTGCCATATCCTCATGCCATACACGTGACTGGAAGGCTTCGTGCTGTGGGCACGCCTTGCAGGCTCGACACTGCCGTTCACGTGCCACTGCGCTGAACTGTGTTTACGAAGGGTGCCTGCGGGCGCACATATGCTGACTTCTGCCACACCTCACAAAACGGTGGGCGGGACAGCGAGTGTCATATATGTTATATCCACGTCCCTTGGAAGCAATGCTGCTTGCATGCTGTTCATTTGAGGCTGCTGAGTGGCCGGGTCCCAAGCACGTGTGCTGGGCTGCCTTGGTGCATAGAGTGTACATGTGAGCACGTGTGCCTAGCAACAGAATTGACTTCATGTGCGCATCGTGCCTTTGACTGCTTCTTGGCCTTGTAACACAGAAGGCAGGCAAGGCTGGGCGTGACCGTGCCTGGATGTAGGTGTAGCATGCCCGGACATGCACTTGATGACGTGTTGGCGGTGAGAGGACCGGGCCGGCGTTGTCCAGACATTGCGCGTCAGGGGAGCCATGGGCAGCTCCCTGCTCATTTCCGCACGCAACGGATGTTCAGAGGGTATTGGTAGGCACACGGACTCCTGGCGGGCTCCGAGGTGGCGGGCGGGCGAAGACGTTGCGGTGTGGATCGGCGTGGGGCAAGGGATCTGCCCGATCTGCCCCTGTTCCCTGTAGATTAAGCCACCGCAGCAAGACCGGCTATGTGCAGACATTATTTGCAGGTGACAAGCCAAGAAGTCGTTGGGTCCCGTGCGTAGCTTTGGTGAATTGGTGCGACCCGTGTGAGGTGCATGCCCGTACTGTCACGCGCCTGGCACCACCTGAGTTGGAAAGGGTTTCCTGGGGGTGGTGTGCAGTGTACTCGCCTTGCGGGGAAAACGTTGACGACTCAATGCGGTCGGAAGACAACATCGCAGAGTGTGAACTTGCTGCAGCGGCATGCACCGGAGTGTTGTACGTACGTGTTGCTGCTACGCTAGCGTTGGAGGTTCGCGGCCCCTTAGTGACCCGTACACGACAGGTACCGGTAGGTATCTTCTCCGTAAGGTGTCGGCGTTGAACGTGGTGGCAGTGCGATGGCCATGCAAAGCGTTCACTTCCTTTCGTTGCAAGTGTCAGAAAAGTGTAACAGCGCAATCTCCTGAGATTTGTCAGCTGGCTGACGTCTTCCAGACCCGTGGGTCTGTGGCGTTAAACGCCAGGCACGCCGCATCACGCCTGCAGGCACGCGCGCGTCCTCACAGCCCTCAGTGTTCCATGGAATGGAAAGAACCGTAGCCAAAGCGTCTTGCAGTGAACTGGAGGAGGTTGCGCCATTGTTTTTCAGCAGCGCAGCGGTTAGTACAAGGGCCCAGCAAGGTTAAAGTGGTCCTTGCGTCTAGCGCCCAAGCCACGACATAACACTAGGTGCCCAATAATGTATCTGTACCATATAGCTGGGGCCTCCAACGCTCTTACAGCCCTTACATCCGGTCGCCTGCCGCTACACCTTGAGGAAGCCAACGCGCTTAACACTAGGAATGCCGCTATCCCGTCGACTGCCCCATCAGCTGGTGCCGGTCCTCGGCCTGGCGCTGATTGCTGTCACTGCCGCGGCAACAGCACAGCAGAGCCCTCCGCAGGAGCTGTGCAGCACCAACTGTGAGTGCGTTGGACTGCTGCTTGCATTTCGCTACCTGCACGGGAAGGCCCTTTCAAGGCGCAAGGCTGCATCGAGCCTGATCGAGCTCAAGCAGACTTCAACGGAAAATCCTGCTTAATCAGTGGCTTTGACCCAGGGGAGCTCCACTGCTTTGACGTGCATGTTTGGCTTCGACCAGAAGCGGCATTGGCCCCTCCCTAATCGTACGCGCTGTTTGTGTAGTTACCATCATTCGGAATACGGATCAAGGCGCGGTCTACATGCCGTCTTTCCTCTTGGGCGGCGGCGCCGTGGGAGGGGGCACGAGTGGGGGCATGGGCGGCGCTAGTACGGGTGGTGGCATGGGGGCTGGTGGCAGCACGGGGACGGGCACAGGCGGTGGGGTCACCGGTACCGGCACAGGCGGTGGGGTCACCGGTACCGGCACGGGCGGTGGGGTCACCGGTACCGGCACAGGCGGTGGGGTCACCGGTACCGGCACGG
>VFQN01000584.1_pt1 | contig 66756 bp, 80 predicted proteins | sample 3512371 | NCBI WGS metagenome assembly VFQN01 (sample SAMN10412370, study PRJNA504923) | tailings metagenome | isolation source: Replicate 2 from Balatoc abandoned mine | place: Philippines: Itogon, Benguet | collected 2017-08-28 | reverse complement strand
GATGTAAGTCAGTTGGTGACTTACACTGGAGCCACGGTCCCGCCGGGGTATTAGCACCCTAGCACACCGTCCTTGCGCCACGAAACGTCCAATGTCTCAATGGAAAATAAAGCCGGCAGCAGCCCGAGTACGACACAGCGCTTTATTGAATCAGATTGAATGTAGTCAGACAACACCCCGCATCGTGCCCAACGGTCAGTGCACACCAGGTCTACAGACTACCACACAGGCATCCCGCACAAGCAAGATAGATGCATGGACCACGCATGGAGCCATCGTGAGTTGCAAACCGCTGGGCAACATGTGTACCGCATCTGCCTGCTGCTGCGCGTTCAGCAAGCTTTACTGCACCGCCAGGGGCTAGCACTCATGTTCGTTCCTGCGCTGACACGTGCGAATGCTCCAACCATGCACGGAGCCGCCACGGCACGGACACGTGGCAGCAGGCCGCGCTGCGCCATCCGGAGCCCAGGAAGGCTATGGGCGACCTATGGGAGCAGCTACGGGATTGATGGCCACCTAGAACCACGGCACGGCACGTGGTACCGTACGGCACGGGGCAGTAGGCTGCACCGCGCCGTCCCCGCCGCCACAGCCCATGCAGGCTGCATGCTAGGGGTTGATGGCCACCTTGGACCAGCCCTGCAGAGCCTTGTAGCCCTCCATCACCGCCTTGAGCACCGCAGTCTGCAGAGTGGCCACGTGGGGCGAGGGTCATGGACGGTACTTCGGCCCCATGCACTTACCGTATTGCCCGCGCTGCGTGCGTGCGGATGGACGGATGAAGTGCCACATGAATAGCACAACATGTTGTAGGCGCTTAAGTCAGTCAGACGGTTCCGAAGTCTAGCCCAGCGCCTGACAGGAATGCTGGCCAGGGTGACTTCGCAGTAGTGGTGGTCTCAAGTGCACAGGTAGTCAAGTACCGGTACCGGTACCAACCGCCACCCCACGCAGCCACGCTACCAACCACCAACCGACCTGCACCTCCTTGGTGACCAGCCGCCCGTAGTCCGGGTTGTCCACCATCAGCAGCAGCTTCTCCAGCGTCTCGCGAGCCGACTTGTCGGTGCCGCTGGCGATGGGGTGCAGCGCCTTCTGCAGCGCGGCCTGTACGGCACTGCCGTACGCCGCCTCCTTGGGGGTCAGGAACAGCAGCGCCAGGGACGCGGCGCGCAGGGTGTTCTTGGGCGAGTGCAGCGGGTGCGCCAGGCACATGTCGGCCGTGTGCAGGGACAGGAAGTGGCCGCAGTAGCCGCGCACCACGGGCATGTTGTACTTGTGGGCTAGCTGCAGCAGGGGCTCCACGTTGTCCTGCGGGGGCGAGCGATATGGGCGGGCGGAAAGTGCAAGGGGAGTGTACCGGTATGTTCGGCAAGCAGCCCTGCGGGCAGGGTGCCTGGGTACGCGTGCGTCGGGTCCAATGCACCGGGAGTACGGTGCCGTACGTATGTGCTATGATATGACGGGCAACATTCAGGCCAGGGGGCACCCTTGGTGGCAGCGGGTGCCGGGCTGCCGTAGGCTGTCAGGAGGGGGAGTAATGATAGGTACATCGGAGTTAGATGGCACGCACACGGGCCACTCACCCACGTCACCACCTCCGACGGACCGCTGATATAGCTGGTAGGCTGGACCACGCGCAGCACGGTAGCCCACTGCTCGGGGTCTTCGTTAGGGAGCTCCAGCACACCCGGCTTGTCCAGCGGCACCTTGAGCAGCTCGTTCAGCACAGGGGAAGCCACCGACAGCGTGCCGGCAAACGCTGTCATGCTCCTTGGCTTGACGCCGCGGAACACGAGCTGAATGCAGTCGTGCCTGCTTCCGGTGTCGGTACCGGAACTGGTGCCGTTTCCGGTGTAGGCTGGCCGGTTGGAAGGGGGCGTGGGAGTTGAGCAGCCATCGTAAGTTGCAAATGGAGGTCTAGTCAGGCCAGTGCGGTGGCAGGGATGCTGCCGGGCGGCCGGCGGCGGCCGTGTGCGCTGCGGCAGGGGCTGGGCATGACCCGTGGGTCGCGACGAAGGGATTGAACGATGGACAAGCATGGTTGGCTGTGACCTGCGGTCAAAGACTCCTTTACAGCAAATGATAAAGTTAGAAGTCGAGCGTGGATAAATGAATTTTAGCCATGCTGTCATTGCGTGCCATTACTGGCATTGAGCGACCGTGACAGGCACGGGCGTCAGTCCAGGCAGGCATCGCTGCTGCACCTGTGTCTCGACGGTGGTCACCCTTGCATGCCGCCACAACCCACAAGCACCCAAAAGCACCTTTCCCGCATCCGCTTCACATTGGCAGCACCGCATTGCGACACGGTCCTGTGCAGAACACCATGCTGAACACATCAATCGAATGCGTCAGAGTTGCAGCAGCAGGGGAGCGTTGCAGCTACGACAGACCACTGCACCGGCCCCAGGTACCACCTAATCGCTGTACCTGCACTACGCATCTATCCGTGTGTCGTGCACAGACGCATCAAGGATCAAGGGTGGACGTGCCGGCGAGCTGACGGCTGCTGGGCAGCACGCCCTGCCGTACCGCTGCGCACCAGGGGAGTGCGCACGCCGCCATCTACCTCGACCAGCCGTAGCCGCGCGCTTCGCTGTGCCCTGTGATCAGGGCCCTGATGACAGTGGCCTGTGGGGCGCGCACAGCATGAGTGGTGGCTGCCCTCAATCTTGTAAGACTGTACGGTCAGGCGACGCAGAGTGGTGATGGGAATGCGGTGTGTGTGGTACAGCGGGCGCACACCACGGATGCACTCGGCCAATAGTGAATGCGCACGAAGCAGGCAGTTCCTGCGTTCAGTGTTCATGCCTGCAAGTAGTACCGGTGCCTGTATCGGCTTGTTTTGACCTGGCTGGTTGTGACGAGGCATAAGCCCCAAGTAATGGCAGACACAGGCCAGCCACTATCGCACCCGACCAGTGGGCACAACACGTATTGTACAGCCCATGGCCTGTGTGGGCACAACACGTACCGTACGGCCCATGCAGGCTACTTCGCGGGGCCCCTTCGGGGCAAACGCGCCCCAAAGGGGTGCGTGGGACCGCGGAGCACAAGCCTGCACAAGCTGAGATACGTTCATGCCTTTCGGTGCAGGTACCGGAACCGAAACTGGGGTAGCTTCCAGCATGCGCTGGTCGGCCAGATATGGGTGTTGGCGTTGGACAGCCATCTCCGATGCACGGATAAGGGGGCGGGGGCGGGGGCAGGCCAAGAGCTAGGCTGGGTACAACGGCCCGTGGGTCGCAAGGAAGGCAGCGCTCGCAGCATGGCTGGCTATTATCTCCAAAGCACAATAATAAAGCGCAAAACAGTAGATGTGTATTGAAGCACATGAACTGTTTCGCAAATCCAGGGTCAACCACCCAACCTCGTACGTGCTACCAGAGAGTTGAGTTTCGCAGATATGTCGCCGATGCAGCTTTCATCAGCGGGCTGCAGCATACTTCCTCTCCCGCTGCGACTGGGCTCTATGCAGGAAAAAACACCCGTCACAGCCCTGTGACCCTAGCTCCGACCCGTCGCTATGCATAGCCTAGAAGTAACGAGTACCTCTGCTAGTGACAATAGCCCGACAGCGCCTTTTGCACCTGCCGACGCTGTGGGGTCGTTCATGGACAAACAGCCTTCCATTCCGCTAGACTTCTTGTCAGAGGACAACAATGCCAATGACCGGGATATAGAAGAAGACTTGTTCCAACTTTTCAACGATGACAAGGCAGGCGACTTCTTTGCAGACCTCGACCTGCACGACCATTCGCTCCAAGCAGCAACAGGGGCAGCAACCGCAGCAGCCACAGCAGCAGTACCAGGGCGGGGCCTGCAAACCGAGCAGCCACACCATCCAGTACAGCAACAGCAGCAACAAAACACTCAGCCGCTGAAGCCAACCCCTGGCACACCGCAGACGGCCTCAACACAGCAGGTGGTGTACGTCAGCGGTGGCCCGCTGAACCCCACCTCCTTAGAGCTGCCACCGCAGCCGCCACAGCACTATCAAGGCATAACCACCGCACCCGGCGGCTTGGGAGCATGTCCAGCCCACGGCAACATGCAGCCGCAGACACCTTTGCAGTCGACGACGCCACACACGTCCCAGCAGCAGTGGCAGCAGCAGCCGCAGCAGCAGCAACAGCAACAGGCGCAAGGCCTCGCCGCTGAGCTGGCCGGCCCAATACCAGACAGCATGCAGCCACCCAAGGGGCAGGGGTTTCCAGCCGTGCCACAGCGCGCCAACCTGCTGCCGGCGGCCACCGACCCAACCCTGGGCAACGGTTTCTCGGACATCACCGACGCACATCCAGTGTGGGGCCACAGCGCCATACAGCAGGGGCAGCCTCCGGCGGCTGCGGTGCCTGCAGTGATACAATCGCAGGCCGCCCCATATGCTACCCTAAGTAGCAACGTACCCTATCACGCTGCAGACCCAGTCGTGCAGGCCAACGGCCAAACACAGCGATGCGACGGCTCGTACGGACCGTACGGCCCTGGACCGAACGGCTCTGAATCGTACGGCCCTGGGCAGTACGTGCCAGTCGGACTGTACGGCCCTGGCTCTGTGCCCGGCCCGCCCGCTGCAGGCTACCCCTTCATCCCAAGCAGCATCGGGGTGCCTCCGCCAGCTGCAAACGCCATGCCCGGCATGCTGCAACATGTGCACGCCTCGGTCCACGGCAACGGCTCGGCTTCGCTACCCGGCGGCGCCCTGGCCCCCGCCTCCGCTGCCGCCACCAGCACCGCCGCCGCCGCTGCCAGCACAACCGCCATTAATGCCGTGACCCCAACGGCGCCACCGCCTGCCCAGGATTCTCTAGCGCAGGCGATCTGGGCTGCTTACAGTAACCCCACCAAGGCCCAGCTAATCGAGAGTGTGCTGCTGCTGGTGCTCGGCGCCCTAGGGAGTGGGGGCGGTGGGAGCGGAGGCACACCGGGGGGCCCTACATACAATCACTGGCGGGCCTTGGAACGCGCCTGTGCCTCCGGGGGTGCTGGCGGCGGCGGCGGCGGCAGCAGCAGCGGCAGCAGCGGTGGCGGGCAACCAGCCGGCCCACTGGTGCGTGTGTGCACAGCTGTCCCCAAGAGACTGCTGGCCCAGATATTCGCGGTGGCAGCGGATACATCAGCATCAGACGGCGGCGGTAGCAGCCGCGATGGCGCGGCGGGCGTGCCGGCCCAGCAGGGGACAGTGCAGGCGGGCCGGCAGCCGCAGGGCGACCGGGTGGTGTGGGTCGGCCCCAAGGAGCCCGACACCTCTGCCGAGCCACAGTACCTCATGATGAGCGGCGGGTGGAAGCAAGTCAAGCTGACGCAGCTGCAGCAGGGGACGGGGAGTGGGCAGGGGCAGGGGCAGGGGCAGGGGCGCACGGGGCTGGAGGCGTGGCCTGGGCTGGCGCAGGCGCTGATGGATGGGAGGCTGTACTTGGCGCACTACGTCACGTACAGGTATGCGCGGGGCACGTGTGCCTGAGGATGCGGCCTCGCAAGGAATGGGCAATGAGTGTGCAATGAGTGCGTACCGCCGCTGTATTGGTACGGGCCGAAGGGGCCAACAACCCCTGCGACGATGGCTTGAGCCCGCCTTGAACTGCAACGTGCAGAGGAGCTTTCCTGGGCACGTAGCTCACCGGTTCAGCACTGTGCAGAGTACAGCGTTCGTGGCACCGTACGCACGCTTACTGATAACATTGTACTCCGCAGCAAGCTGCAATGCTGCCATGCCGCGTGCTTGCTTTGACGGCATGCACGCGTGACTGCAGGCGCTGCCTACAAGGCCACGACACCACCCTGCACAACTGCATCAAAGCCGGTCCGCCGCATGCGATGCACACCGTGTACACCTCTTGGCTGGTGGAGCGGAAGGAAGTCGCTTCACAGGCGGCTTACGAGGAACAGCAGAGGACCCGGAAGCAGACGGGCCACAGCCGCATCCTGCAGCTGCCCGCGACGCACAAGGGAGCGGCGCCCTCATATGCATGGATGGCGTGGCAGCCAGAATGGCCTGCATGGTGAGTAGGGGCATGGGGCCTGGGAGGTGCGGAGGAAGTTGGAAGATGGTGTTGGTTGCTGGTGCAGAGCCGATCGGCAACAGGGCGGCATGCAGATGAGTTGTTGTGGGCAGGAAAGATCGCGTGCTGGAGGGGTCATTGGTACAACGAAGTGGGAAATGTGGACTGGGATATGTACTAAACGCCAACTAAAGGAATGAGTCAGCATCGTTAAGCAAGCATGCAGGACTCGCAGGAGCTTCCGTGTAATTGCCGAACACGCCGACCGACATGTTCCTGATGACCCCATCACATGTCACGCCTTGCACGGCCAGCACCACTGCAGCAGGCTGAACCACCGTGCGCTGCCCTTGACGTGTGCTGCTGTCCCAGGTGGGTCGCGAAGCCGCCGGAGAGCGGCCCAACGCCGCGCAGGACCGGTGCACGGCCCAAGGCGGCTCAGCAGCAGCAGGTGTCCAGCGCCGTACCGCCGCCGACGGCGTTGGAAACTGCACAGGCGGCCACCGCCACAGCCGCCGCCGCCGTGGCCGTGGCCGCAGGAGCAGCAGTGGCGGCAGCAGCAGCAGCAGCGGCAGCGGCAGGAGAGGCGGCAGCAGCAGGGGCGGCTGCGCCGCCGGAGGCGCAGCTGCAGGCCCTGACCCTCGCGGGCTGCCCCTCCGGCCCCACGAGCCCTACTGGGTCTGTGGGTGCACCGGTGGCCGATGTGGGCCACCCCGGCGGTGGCCTGACGGCTATTGCTACCGCGGCTGCGAAAGCTGCTGCCGTTGCTGCTGCTGATGAGAATATGGGTGCTGGTAGCAGTGGCAGAGCGTCCTTGCAGCGGGAGAAGCTGCACGTGCAGGGGCAGCAGAAGCGGCGGACTGCGCCGCCGGCAGAGCCAGCGGCGGACGCCCACCGTGGGGGTTACGGCAAGAGCGCTGTTGTGGCCCAGGCTGCTCCGCAGGCTCCGGCGGGCTCAAGCGGGACCTGTCAGGCAGGAGCGGCAACAGCAGCAGCGGGAACACACAGTGACGCAGGGCAACATGCGGGGCCGCCGGCCGATGCTGTTGCTGTGGAGGATGAGGCGGGGGCCACCGCAGGAGATGCTGAGGACGCAGAGGGCCCGCCGGACGCCCGGCGGCGGCGCACGTCTGCGGAACAGCCGGCAGGGGCAGGCGCAGCGCAGGAGTTCAAGCTGTCGGAGGAAGATGCAGCCAGGGTGAAGGCGGTGGAGGAGGCCGTCCGGTTCTTCCTCACAAGGGGCCCGGCCGCGCAGCCAAAGTACATGGAGGTCATGCTGCAGGAGGTGAGTGGTTGAGTTTGAAAGTATATGCCAAAATGCACGGGTTTGCTGGTGGTTTTGGTAAGACTGGGGTTAGGGCGGCAACGTACATCACAAGCTACTGCTCTAAGCTATTTATGGCGGTGCAGCAACACTTGTGAAAAAGCAAGCATCGTAATAATAACATTGATAGCAAGCACCCGCTGTACACATGAGCATTGCCTCGTTTGCACGGTCTGCGCCTGCGTCTGCGTTTGCGTTTGCGTTTGCGTTTCCAGTCTGCGGTGTTCCCACGCACTGATTGCGTATGCCATGTATGTTACTTGTGTGAACTGCAGGAGCTGCCTTCCTTCCAAGACGTTCAGACGCTGTGCTTCGGCAACAAGAGCGGCTACGGCCTGCTCAACATCATAATACACGTGCCGCTGCGCCTGGCAGGGGCGCCGGCGGACGAAAGCGCTGCAGCGCTGCCGCCACGGCAGCCAGACGCCGCCCCCGCTGCCGCAGCAGCAGCTGCAGCCGCAACAGGCGCCGACACCGGAGCTTCGGCTGGTATGCCGCCGCCACCGGCGGCGGCAGCGGAGGCGGCGGAGGGGGAGATGGAGCTGGCGGCGGCGGCGGGGGCGGCGGAGGTGGAGGCGGAGGTGGGGGCGGCAGCGGGAGAGGAGGCGGCGGCCGCGACGGCCACGGCGGACCTCCCTTGGGACTGCCCTGCCCTGGACGAGGAGCAGCAGGAGCGGTTGGAGGCGCTGCTGGTGGTGGTGCTGCAGCACTACGGGCCCGAGCAGGGCACGCAGCTGCTGCTGCAGCGGGGCACAAAATTTCACGACACAGCCCTGCACACGTGCTGCAGGTGAGTGCGGGTGCTTTGCCTGCCGTTCTCCTCGCTCCTGCTCGACAGGGTTGGCCGTTAGCTTGAAGCTGGGTTGGCCATTAGCTTGAAAATGTTATACGACATGGGAGTCTGTGCGCACGACCGGAGATGCTTGCGTGTCGGTGCGTGCCGGTGTGCGGATGGTTTTTATGTACAACTCAATAGCTCACACTGCAATGAACTGCTTTAAAGCACCTTTGTAGTTGCGGGCGAAGGGCTGTGATGTCTTGTTGCAAGTCTCTCTACGGTACCGGTATGCATGCATCGCCCGCACAGGTACGGCCTGCTGCGCGTGCTGCAGCACCTGCTGCCGCGCTGCGACAAGGCGGTGCTCCTGGCGGCCACCAAGTCGCACTGGCATGCACTACACACCGCCTGCCGGGCCAGGCAGGCGGCGTGCGCAGTAGAAGTGCTGCGGCGTGCGATGCAGCTGGGGCTCATCGGGCGGGAGGACTGCAGCAGCGCAACCGCGGAGGTTAGTGCTTCCATGTCTTGCAGCAAAGACCGGTGGAGAGATACTGCATTGGCAAGGGCGAGGCTGCTCAGGGTAGGAGAGTTGGACTTGGAGGTCGGCTCCTGGTTTGCGTTGGCTTAGTTCCCGCTGCCAGGCCGACAGCGGTTGTGGCGCAACCTTTGCCCAGTAGCGGAGAGGGTGTTGCCGTTAACGGAACTCACAGGAAGTGTGCGTGCCCTTGCCCTGGTTACACATGCAGCTGCTGCTAAGCGCCCCACAGTTCAACCCCTACTACAAGGACTACCGAGGCCGGGAGGTTCTGGATCGCGCCATTTCGCAGGTGGGTGTTACTTAGCCTAACGTATACGGCCATGGACACCTAAAAATGTTGGTTTACGCTCACGATTCCCTTGTCGACCATCATCGGCAGCTAGAATGCTTTGTCTGATCTCGCATTGCGACGCACCCCGAATGTGCTCCCCAACCCCGGGCAGGTGTGGTCCGTGGCCGGCGGCCGGGAGGCCGCGCCCTCCGACGCGTGCCCCAGCCACGTGTCCGTCACCGCGCCGGTGCCGGCGTCGACAACCACCCTTGCGCCTGCGCCTGCGCCCGCGCCCGCGCCTGCTGCCACGCCCTGGTGCGTGACGGTGCTGTCTGACGAGGAGCAACTGAAGGGCCTGTGGATGCGCGCGTGCCCGCCGTACGCAGCAGGCACGGGGCAGGAGCGCGGCCAGGTGCAGGGCCAGCAGGAGGAGCGGTAGCGGCGGCAACGGCAGGTGCAGAACCACTGGCCACCGGCGGTGCGTGCCGGACTCTGGCACGGGGCGGACGCATGGCCCAGCAGGAGGTGCAGCAGTAGCGGCTCCAGAGCCAGGTGCAGGGGCAGCAGGGGCACTGGCGACGGGTCGGCATGAGTGGCGGCGATGGCAGGGCAGGGTACGGGCCCGTGGCCTCGCTGTCAGACGAGCAAGCAATTGACGCGGGTGTGGGGCTGTGCGCGTCGGTTGCATGCCGCAGGCGCGGGGCAGAGCGGCGCGGTACAGGGGCAGGAGTATGGCGAGAGGCAGGGACAGGGGCAGGACGAGGGAACTGGCGACGGCCGCTGCAGTAGCAGCGGCATGTGCGGCAGCCGTGTGGAGGCAGCAGCGGGCGGGCGCGGTCAACTTTGCGGCATAACATAGGTGGTGTTGGCGGCGGCAGCAGAGGGGTCGTCAAAACAACCGTGCCGACGGCAGTTGCAGTGGCAGCGGCAGCGTCTGTATGTCCCGAATCCAAGGGAGCGGCGGCGACAGCGTTTGGGGATAGCCACAAGGCCCCGGAAAAGGCACCGTAGGCGATAGCGGTAGCGCGGTGGCGCCAGCTGCCAGGTTGGCAGTACATAAGCTTGTAGCAGTTGCAGCAGCGGCTTCGCGTATGCCGCAGACAGGCGAGGGCACGGCGGGGGCATCGGCAACAGCAGGGGCAACAGCAGATGTACGACGCAAAAGCGGATGCGTCTGGTGCAGCAACTTATACCAGTGGTGATAGCAGCACCGGCGGCAGCAAAGTGGCAGAGGCGTACTGCAAGGATGGCCGCGACCGTAGCGGTGGCGCCAGTTGTTGCGCAGTGCTTGTCCCTGCAGTGAGAGTGGGCGACACCAGACGTGCTGAGGCGCAAGCGGCGTTGGCAGCGGCATTGGTCGTGGTCTTGGCAGCGGGACGTTAGTTAGTAGAAGTCGTTAGATCAGAGCCAGCCTCGCTTTGATTGTTGTACGCATGGGCCTGCACTTAGACCATATGCTTTGGTCCTTCGCTTTGTGTTACCCGGTTATTAAGTTTGTTGACATGGCAACTAAGTGAGTTGGCATCCTCTGCGTGCCCTCGTTAACGGCAGCGTGTGGGGCAGTGTACGGCAACCGCAGTGTACGGTAGTGGCTTCGTCAGTGATTGGATCCTCGCAATACTCTCTTCTTATGTTGCAGTTTCAGATTGTCCAGTTGTGACGCCATGCCCTTGCTCCTAATGCTCATTGTCCATATATTCCCATTAAGTTGTAGTCCATTGCAGGATCAGTAAGGATGTCGTAAGTGTTCACGCACTATTCTTAGTCCTCGATGTGCTTGATATGTGACTAGCAAACAGCATTTGCCGCTGTGGCCGCATACAACAACGATGCATTTGGGCACTGCAGGACTTCCTGTGTGGCTGTGGGCCGGGTGGTAGTTCTCCGCGGTTAGTTCCAACTGTTACAACAGGATGCCTCGTACCCGCATGTTGCACACGAATCTTGATGTGCCTAGGGCACCTTACCGCCGTACAGTACCAGCGGTACCTACGTGTACGCTGACCTGCTGATAAAATCATGGATAGTACGTCATGCTTTTGCGGGCGTAAAGCGACAAGCCGGCAAACGGCGACTGCTCCAGTTGTGGTTGTGGCTTACTTGAAGAGCAGCAGAGAGCAGCAACAGCTGCACTCGTACCGGTTTGCGGATGTCTGTACGCTGCACGTATGCAGCGTGTGTTGGAGACGTTTGGAGTTGCTAACCGCCGCAACTGTGTACGAAAGGAAGCGCATTAGCGTGATGCTGGCTTTGCATGATGGACGGCAGGCTGTGCAACGTACACGCTGCACGCTTGCCAGTCTAGAGGTCTTGGCTTGCAGAGTGAGGGCATACCGGTATTGCGCTAGGTGAGTTAAAGACTTCCAAAAGCTTACGGCTTCCTGGTTTGCAAGGGTAGGGCGGACACCAGAAGTGCGGGATTGCGCAAGCCAACTGTGGCCAGGGGAGCTCCCCTGACTTTGGCGATTGGGGCAGATTGGGGCACAAAGTACTGGCAAGGGTGTAGCAGGTAGCATCGCGGCATTCACTCCTCTTTGTTGCAGGCGCATTACTAAAAGGCACTTTGTCAGGACAATATGATAAATGCTGGATGTTGGCAAAGTGATTGAGCGCTACCTGCGCTGCACGGACGTCACTATTGAAGCGTATGCGCAAGCCGATGCTTCCGCTGTTTCAAATGCTGTGAAAGCATATAATGCGTCTGGTCGGACATTCCACACATTATGGGAGCGTCAGGAAGCCCGGCTCTCCAGCATTTCCGACGGGGCGGAGAGGGAAGCTTGTGCCCAGTCATGGGTCGATGCTCATTTGGAAAGGAAGATATTCCTACGGATGGAGCTGCTGCTGGTTACGGTGCGGCAGCAGGCAGCAGTTGCAACCGCTACTTCCGGCTCGATGGCTCCCAGGTGCGGGCCTGCTTTTTCCTATGTCCGCCTACTGCACAATGCATGCCGCAGTGGCATCTCATGGCAGAATTCCACTACGGGCGCTCTCCTGGTCTGCATGCAAAACGCAAACGCCATGCCATGCCCTGGCCCCTTGACACGCACGCATGGTGCCGACCAATTACCCTTGTGCCGACCGCATGTTTGCTAAGCGCGTTTACATGGCCTGTCACCTACTAGTAGAGCGTGGAAGAAAGCTTTACAAATGTATACGAGCGCACGTCGCTCTGTGCCCGCCGTGACGTAAGACCCTGCCCGCCCGGCCCCGCCTTTCACATGCCCCAGGCAAAACGCGACTCATGCAGTCTTGTACGCGGCACCCGCGGCGTTCAGCCTGCTGCGCGCCGTCGCGCGGATGGCTGGCATAGCCTGGTCCAACGGCAGCAGCACAGCGGCAGGTGGTCTCAAAGCCGTGACGGCCCTAGCGCAGCCGGGCTTCATGTCCGCCGTCGCTGACGCAGTCAACGCTATCGCAGCGCTGGCGGCATCCGAAACCGCCAGCCCGGAGATTGGCACCACCGAGGCCCTGCCAAGGATGATCAGCACGCTTCGAGCTGATGTGGCAGCTGGGATCTGCCATTACGCGTCGACCGTGTCCGACTTTGTGACTCACCATGTCAACGTCGCCACAGCATGCGTTGACGGCCAGCCCGCACCGCCCTGGCCATCCAAGCTGACGCGGCTGGTAAAGGCGCTGGCGCAGTCGCAGCTGCTGGGAGCTGCCGCGGCCGCCGTGACTGACAGCCGTCCCGCTGCAGCGAGTGAAGCAACAAACTTCGCCGGAGTCTGCAGGCCTGTTCAGCTTGCAGCGTTCATTTCAGCGGAGGTCCTGGACAGCTTGACTGCGGCACGAAGAAGGCTGGTGGCCGTTGCAATGCCCGAGGGTCGGCGGCTGGCGTGCGTGCTGCTGCGTGCCATGCGGCACGTGGCTGTGCGGCGGCTGCAGGTGGCGCTGCTGGACCAGCTGGCGGCGCACGCGGGGATGGGGCCGGAGCTGGGGGGCGAGATGGAGGAGGTCGAGGGGCGGGAGCAGGAGCAGGAGGGCGGCACACAGCAGAAGGAGCGGGAGGGGGACGTGGAGGGCTGGGAGGGATGCAGCGGCACGTGGTGGCTCCCGCGGGAGGAGACGCGGCTAGGCCAGCTGGTGGGGATAAGAGGCGACGGACCAGAGGGCCCACCTGGCTCACGGTGCACACGCAGCTGGAATGCTGGCTGGCTTGAAAATTGCCACAGCCATTCCATACTCGCAACCTTAGCAGAGTGGAACGATGCAGCAGAACAAACCAAGGAGGGTCGGCAGCTGGCGGCGGAGGCGGGCGTGCCGGCAGGGCCACCGCCGCTGCTGGCGGCGCTGCTGGCGGCGCGTGCGGCGGAGGCGCTGTGCCGGCTGTGTCGCGGGCAGGGGCTGGGCGGGGCGTACGCGCCAGCGCCAGAGTGGCAATTCGCCAAGGCGCCGGTGGGTTAATGAAGCTCACCGCGTGCTGTCGAGGCCAGCGTGGTATTAGGATGAACACACCCTGCATGCTTCTCAGCTGCGCTTCTTGCCATCGCAGTGCCGCATGCGTGGCCTCTCGGTGTTACCGGACTGAGGTGCCACCAGGGCCTTGCTGCACCTGCCTCAACCAAGGGAACGATAATTCTAGAGCAGCAGAAGCTAGGATAGTGGCGGTTACCTTACTGCCGTACCTTGCTATGCACAGGCACTGGTGCTCGACCTTGTCACGAAGGCGCACGTTGTAGGTGCGCTTCCCGCTGCCACGGCCCGGTCCTGCCTGCCGCACTGGCTGGAGGCGGCCGGGTGGGCGACGGCGCTCGTGTCGGACGCGACGGCGGCTGCTGTGGGGCGCCTGCCCGCCACGCCGCGCAACCCGCGTCGCCACAGCAGCAGCATCGACGTCACGGTAGGGTTTCCGTGCAGTGAGCGCACCGCCAGGCGCTACAGAGATACCGACAGTGGCATGCCAAACCTATGCCGGGTCTTGCAAATGGCGTAACCGTGACATGAGCAGGGCTACGCCACGTACGGCAATACGGTTGCCACCTTGGATGCCCTGCTGCTGCCCCGGGAACAGCCTCCTTGCTAGGCCATTTCCATCTGAACTTACCTTGTGCGCTTCCAGGCACGTTTGGGCTTGGGCTAGCATATAGAATCCTGGGGTATCCCGCTCAGCTTGGCCCTATCAAACCGTTGATGGCGCCCCCTCGCTTACTACCGTACATGCTGCAGTTGGTGAAGGAGGGATCGCAGGGGGCAACGCTTGTGCTACTGCTCGGGACGCTGAATGCATTGGCCCACAACAAGGAGTACGGTGAGTGGACAAGCGCGCAATGCGGGCGTGCTCGCTGTCTTTTGTGAAGCGGTAGCCGGCTGCGGCTCCGCTCAAGCATTCGCATGGTACTGCACAATTTCGCGCCCCTCGATATAGCACCGTAACTTTGCCAACGTGCCCTATGCTTACCCTATGCGTGTTGCGCACTCCTCACAGGCTTCAAGACCCTGCCGGCCGCCGCCCAGGAGGACGTGCGCCGCCGCCTGTTCCGCTGCGGCCTGGCCGCCAGCCTGGACCACACCCTGCGCCTGGCGTACAGCGCGCAGGATGGAGGACACATGGACGTGGCAGAAACGCTCCAGGAAGCCACCTGCGAAACCTCTTGGATCGTTGACACAGGCGTGGGGCTCCTTCTGCCGCCCACAGCAGCCGCCTGCCCTGCTGACACTGACCGTGCGGCAGGGGACGAGGGGCCTGCTGCCGACACGGGTGCAGCAGGTGCGCCAGGAGGCTACCGCGGCAACAGAGCTGGGCACCAGCTGGCGCTGCTGTACACTCTGTCCAAGCGGGCGGCCATGCTGACTCTCGCACTGGACCAGCTTTCGTCGTCATCAGTCTCGTCGGTCTCGATGACGGCAGCAGCGGTGTCAGAGTCGGCGGCGGCGGTGGTGGCGACGGGGTCAGCGGCGGGCTCAGTCGCAGTGGAGGCGGTTGGGCCGGAGCGCGGGGTTGAAGGGGTACTCCTGCGCACGCTGTCTGTACAGGCGGCTTCGGAGGCATGTTCAGGAGCAGGGGCAGACGTTGTGGGGCCGGGCACGGCTGGGGCGGGCGAGGCGGGACAGGAGGATGGGCAGAGCAGGCCGTGGCTTCTACGCAGCGCTGCGGAAGTAGTTATGGCCTTGCTGAGTGCAAGTGGAAGCTTAGACCAGGAGTTGTTGGCTAGGGAAGATGCAGCATGGCGGGGAGAGGTGCAGGCTGGAGGCGAGGCCGTGTGGCAGGCGGCGACAGCGCGCATGCAGGAGGCACGCCAGGCGCTGGCTATGGCAGAAAGGGCGGCAAGCAACCTGGCGGCGCCGCTGTCGTGGCACCTGGCGGCGGCGGTGTCAGAGGGAGGGCCTGTCGAGCAGCTGTCCATAACGCTGCGGTTGGCCGCGAGGTGCATAAGTAAGCTGTGTCTTCGTATGCAGCCTCAGCGCTGCAACCTGCTGCTGCTGCCTCCCACGCACATGTTGGCGTGCCAGCCGCACCGACTGCTGGCGGCTGCCTGTGCGCTGGAGGCGGCGCTGCCGCCGGATAGCCACCGGCATACCAGGTTTGGCGATTGGACAGCGGTCATGGTGGTCTCCCTGGCATCACACAAGGAGCTCAGCGGCCGCGTTCGGGCGTGGATGGCGCCCCAGCAGCCAGCTGTATACACAGCCGGCAGCGGCAGCGGTGGTTGCAGCAGGGACGAAGGCCGGCGCAGCGGCAGCAACGGTGGCAGCGGCAGCGCCCCTTGCACCAGTGACCGTGGGAGTAGCAACAACGACGGCTGCAGCAGCGGCGGCAGCAGCAGCGGCGGCGGCAAATGCAGTAGCAGCTGCGACGCTGGCGGTAGCGACAGCGGAAGCGGCGGCGGCAGCAGTAAGGACGCGGACGGTTGCAGCAGCAGCAGTAGCACTTGTAACGTACGCTGCGGGATCGGCGCACTCAGCGGGTGCCTAGCGGCACCTGTGCAGTCAGCGATGCGGCGCATCCTCCACTACGCTCCCCTCTACGCCGTGCACGTCCTGGCGCTGCTGAAGATGGCGGCTGGGGAGCTCGGGCCCCAGCCAGGCGCGCCCTGCTGCCCTGGAGGTGGCGATGCGGCGGGGCAGGCGGAGGGGGGCTACCGGCAGTACGCGGAGGCAATGGCGGAGATCATGTGGGAGTGCCAGAAGGGCCCGGCGACCCTTGAGACCAAGGAGCCACTACTGCCCGACGGCTCGCGGGCCGTAGACCTTCTAGGGGAGGAGCGCGACGCTGGGGGCAACCTGCCGCCTCCACCGCCGCCGTCGGCACCGTCAGGGCCCCTTCCGCCGCCGTTGGTGCTGGCGCCGGGCCTGGACAGGGCGCTACTGCGCATGTGCGGGAACCCCCGGTGTGGCAACTTTGAATGCGAGGGCGAGTGGGCGCTGCCGCTGAAGCTGTGCGGCAGGTGCCGGGCGGTGCGGTACTGCGGGGCGGACTGCCAGCGGGCGCACTGGCGGGGCGGACACGGGGCGGAGTGCAAGGTGCTGGGAGCGGGGATGGAGGGCTGATACAAGCATATGTTGAGTACGGGATGCAGCGGCCAAGCCTTAGCATCTGGCGCCGGTGGCGGAAGCATAGACCCGGTCATGGCCCTGTGCTGGTTACGATACTAATGGCCCTAACTTTGAAGCGATGCACTCGATCACACTGCGCCCATGCCTGATTGTCGGTACATGCCGTGCCCAGTACTCGATTGGTGGGGTTGCAGGTGTGCAAGGGGCGTTCAGGCGCTTTGGGACCGCTTGCAGGGCGGCAAGCTGGGCGCGCGGCAGGGTTTGACGAGGCTTTCCAAGCCGTAGGGCGGGCTTGCCGGCGCCGTCACGGTGGTTAAAGGTCACTGCGTATCGGGTGTAGGGGGTGCAGAGGTTGGACTTGTCGGAAGCGCGTACGGCGTTGTGGTGAGTTACCCGACAAAGAGAAGGGCTTGAGTGCGTGTGGCTCGCCATGCCGTTATTGCGCGTGGCTTACAGGCGCGGGGAGGTGGCAGCTTGTGGTGTTGTACTGCGTAGCGAGGTGGCTGACATCCTCGTTTGTTTTTGACAATTTAGGTACCGATACGTATGGGCCTGCTAGCGCCGCTCGGGTGGACAATTGAGGTGATCAGTATCAACGGACGGAGCTGCTTAAACCGCCAGCGAACCGCCCCACTAGACACGCACCGTAGGTTGCCAGGTTTGCATGACTTCCTCGCGTTTCGGCAATGTTTGCTCGTTGCATTCGGAGTGCCCCAATCTGCTTCTACATGTCTGGATCAGACTGGATCAGACGAGGAAGTGCCGCCCTGAATGAAGTACATCTCAGCACAGGCAACATACCGTTGGCCCGATCGTTTGCCTAGGTGGCGATGAGCCACCTGGTCCCCGGTTATGCAACCTTGCTTGTCTAACAACTCATGACAGCGGCCTGGACACGGCTGGGCGTGGCACGTACGGAGTAACGCCACGTGTCCCACGGGTCGGTCCAGGTCGGTCCCACAAGCCTCGGGCGGGCTAGACCCCAAGGCGCTTCAGAAGTGCAGCCTTTCACATCGCCGGACAGTGCGCGTCCAAAAATGCTGTCAGTGTTGCTGGACTTTGCCTCGGTGCACACACGCACATACACGCACGGCATGCACCTTTGTGCGCCAAAACAGGGCATGCAGTGCCTGCTGGACCCCCCGAACACACAGCGCGCAATTCCTGGCACGTGTTGCCGCACTCGGTACAAGACGTGGGGCCAACGTGACCGTCAGGCCCTACAGTACTGCAGTCTCTTGTAGCGCAGCCCTCCTGTACAACACAACGAGCACGTCACAGCTCATAGCTGGGATGCATCGCTGTACTGCATGCGGCCTTGCGCACACACCGGAGCGGTTGCCCGTACGTTCACCCGTCTCACCCTCCCTCACTGCCTGAGTGGCCCCAACACCAGCCTGCTGGCCGTTAGGACGCCGTAAGCTCCAGTAAGACGACAGCTAAGTAAGGCACCCCTCATTCTTTAATCGCGCCAGCCATATGGTAGGATCAAGGATCAAGGATCAAGGATCGCAGCGGATGTAATGCACTGATGCAGCTGTCCTCAGATACGAAACACCGGACGAAAGCCGAGCTGTGCTGTATGTGCGGTTTACCCGCCCCCCGTCACCAGCGGAACGGAAGTTACTGCATCCCCAGTCCCCGGTCCGCTAACTCACATCCTCATATCCTGCTGTCATTCGTTTCCCATCTTTCGCGGTCGATGCTTCTGCCACCCTGCGCGAGATGCAAATGCTTGGCCGCTGCACCCAATATGTACTCAGTATGTGCTCGTATCAGTCCTCCATCCCCGATCCCAGCACCTTGCAATCCGCCCTGTGCCCGCCCCGCCAGTGCGCCCGCTGGCAGTCCACACCGCAGTACCGCACCGCCCGGCACCCGCCGCACAGCTTCAGCGGCAGCGCCCACTCGCCCTCACACCCGAAGTTGCTGCACCGCGGGTTGCTGCACATGCGCAGCCGCGGCAGCGCGCAGTCCCGGCCCAGCGGCAGCGGCGGCGGCAGGGCGCCTGACGGCGCCGACGGCGGCGGTGGTGGCGGCAGGTTGCCCCCAGCGTCGTGCTCCTCCCCCAGCAGGTTCACGGCCCGCGAGCCGTCAGGCAACAGGGCCTCGTTGGTCTTAAGGGCCGTCGAGTCCGTACGGCTCTTCCACATGACTTCCGCTATCGCCTCCGCGTACTGCTGGTAGCCCCCGTCCGCCTGCCCCGTCGCATCGCCACCTTCAGGGCAGCAGTGCGCGCCGCGCTTGGGCTTGAGCTCCCCAGCCGCCATCCTCAGCAGCGCCAAGACGTGCACGGCGTAGAGGGGAGCGTAGTGGAGGGCGCACCGCATCGCCGACTGCAGAGGTGCCGCCAGGCACCCGGCGAGTGGGTCGACTGCACAGCTGATGTCGCAGGTGCTGCTGCTGCTGCTGCTACCACCCTGCCGCTTCCGGTGCCACCGCCGCTGCCGCCGCCACCGCTGCTGCTGTCTCCGTCACTGCTGCAACCACCACCGCTGCTGGTGCTGCTGCAGCTGCGGCTGTTGCTGCTGGCTGCCAAGGCAGTGGGCTGCTGGGGCGCCATCCACGCCCGAACGCGGCTGCTGAGCTCCATGTGTGACGCCAGTGACACAACCACGTTGGCAATGCAAACGCCCAATCTGATGAGCTCGTGCCTATCCGGCGGCCGTGCCGCCTCCAGCGCACATGCAGCCGCCAGCAGCCGGTGCGGCTGGCACGCCAGCACGTGTGCGGGGGGCAGCAGCAGCGTGTCGCAGCGCCGAGGCATCATCCGGTACGACAGCTTGTCAACTGAGACGGTGGCGAAACGCCGCGCCTTGAACAGCTGCTGGGCAGGCCCTCCCTCTGCCACCGGCGTCGATTCCTCCCCCGCCAGGTGCCACGACAGCGGCGCCGCCAGGTTGCTCGCCACCCTGTCCGCCATAGCCAGCGCCTGGTGCGCCTCTTGCACGCCTGCTGCTGCGGTTGCCTGCCCTGATGCCTCGCCTCCAGCCTGCACCTTTCCCTGCCATGCTGCAACTCCTCCTCTCGCTAACAGCTCCTGCTCTAGGCGCTCACTTGTGATAATCAAGGCCGCCACCACTTCCGCCGCGCTGCACAGAAGCTGCTGCCGGCCCTGCCCGTTCCCCTGTACCGCCTCGCCCGCCCCAGCCGGACCCTGCCCTAAGACAGGGCACAGGTCCATCCCAGCTCCTGCGTGCGCCTCCACGGCCGCCTGTTCGCACAGCGTGCGCAGGGGCTCCCGCTCGGCCCCGTCCTCCGCCCCAGTCGCCTGTGCCGATGGGGCCGCCACCGACGCCGCTGCTGCCGTCACCGAGACCACCAGAACTGGTGGCGACGGCAGCTGCTCCAGGGCTACGGTCAGCATGGCCGCCCGCTTGCACAGCGTGTGCAGCAGCCCCAGCTGGTGCCCAGCGCCGCCGCAGCCTCCGTATGCACCTGCTGAACTCGTGCTGCTGTCGCTGCCCAGGTCGGCAGCAGCCACCACGTCCCCTGCTGTGCCGACGTTGCCGGCTGCGTTGGCTGCCATGGGCAGCAGAAGGCGTGCCAAGCCCGCTTCAAGGGTTCGAACGGTTTCGCAGGTGGCTCCCTTGAGGGCATCTGCCATGTCGGTCTGGCTGCCGTCCTGCGCGCTGTACGCCAGGCGCAGGGTGTGGTCCAGGCTGGCGGCCAGGCCGCAGTGGAACAGGCGGCGGCGCACGTCGTCCTGGGCGGTGGCTGACAGGGTCTTGAAGCCTGTGAGGAGTGCGGACACGGCATGTTGGTTTTAAGGCTAATTTGTGACACCCAACTGTGCGCAATGGCAATTCCGCGGCCCAGCGTGATTGCTTTGCACGAGCCGGAGCCGACGACCGCCTTACAGGTGAGAGCGGGGCACGCCTGCATTGCGCGCTTGCCCACTCACCGTACTCCTGGTTGTGGGCCAGTGCGTTCAGCGTCTCGAGCAGGCCCCTTAGCATTGCCCCCTGCGTGCCCTCCGTCACCAACTGCGGCGTGTGGCAAGCGAGGGAGCAGCAACAGCAGTTCCATAGGGGCCAAGCGGAGCGGGAAAACCCAGGATTGCATACGCTAGCACAAGCCCAAAGGAGCCTGGAAGCGCACACGGCAACTAATGTGGTAGGTTCAGATAGAAATGGCCTAGCAGGGTAGCCGTTCCCGGGGCAGCAGCAGGGCATCCGAGAACGCAGCCATTTTGTCTGACGTGGCGCAGCCCTGCACATGTCAATGTCATGGCAGTGGGATGCGCAAGGAGTCCACTAGCACAACGCCAAGGAGCCGGAAGCGCGAATGACAGCTAGCGTGGAAAAGTTCGCATGGCAGTGGCCTAGCATGGTGGCCGTTCCCGGGGCAGCAGCAGGCGAACAGGGCATCCAGGGAGGGCATCGCGCTGCCGTACACCCCAATGCACGTGGCGTGAACCTGAGCAGTTCATACGCAACCCCGGCGTAGGCTTTGGCTGCCACTGTCCTCATCCCTGTAGCACCGGGCGGTATCCCCGCTATACGCGGAAACCATACCGCGATGTCGATGTTGCTGTAGGGGCGATAGGCGTTGCGCGGCGTGGCGGGCAGTCGCCCCATGGCCGCCGCCGCTGCGTCCGACATGAGCGCCACTGCCCACCCGAGAGCCTCCAGCCAGTGCGGCAGGCAGGACCGGGCCGTGGCCGCGGGACATGCATGTGCATCTTCCACCTTCATAATGACCCCGAGCACCAGCGCCTGTCGTACAACAGCGTACAGCAGTAAGACCACCAGCACTATTTGGCTACTATTATTTCGGATGTTGGAAAATCGGAACGTGCACAATAAGATGTTATATGGAGGTTTTGGCATGGCAAGGTGGCCTCCGCCAACAGTCATGCGTGACGGACTGACGTCCGCAGTGGCCTATGTTAATAACGCAAGCGTTCTACTGCTACAAGTGCCCGGCAGCACCACGTTAACATGGGGAGGCGTCGCGTGCGGCTTGGCGCTTGCAGAAAGCGTTGCTGAAAAGGACGCAGTACGTGTTAACCATGGTGTTCACCCGGATTTCACCCACCAGAAACAATATGGGGTGCATGCAGTCAACCCACCGGCGCCTTGGCGAACTGCCACTCCGGCGCAGGCGCGTACGCCCCTCCCAGCCCCTGCCCGCGGCACAGCCGGCACAGCGCCTCCGCCGTACGCGCCGCCAGCCGCGCCGCCAGCAGCGGCGGTGGCCCCGCCGGCACGCCCGCCTCCGCCGCCAGCTGCGGATGGCCCTCGGTCTGCTCCGCTGCCTGGTTCCACTCTACTAGCGTTGCCAGTATGAACAAGCCGTGGTTGTTTTCAAGCAAGCCAGCAGTCCAGTTGCGCGTGCACCGTGCGCCAGGCGGGCCCGCTGGTGGGTCACCTCCTAGCTCCAGAACCAGGCCTTGCCGCGTCTCCTCCCGCGGGAGCCACCACGTGCCGCTGCATCCCTCCCAGCCGTCCACGTGCCCCTGCCGCCCCCGCTGCCGTGTGCCGCCCTCCTGCTCCTGCTCCCGCCCCTCCGCCTCTTCCTCCTCCTCCCCGCCCCCCAGCTCCGGCCCCATCCCCGCGTGAGCCGCGATCTGGTCCAGCAGCGCCACCTGCAGCCGCCGTACAGCAACGTGCCGCATGGCACTCAGCAGAACGCACGCCAGCCGCCGGGCCTCGGGCCCTGCAAAGGCCACCAGCCTCCTCCGCGCCGCGGTCAAGCTGTCCAGGACCTCAGCTATGATAAATGCAGCATGTTGTACAGGTTTGCAGACTCCGGCAACGTTTGTTGCCTCGCTTGCAACAGCGGGACGGCTGTCGACCACAGCAGCCGCGGCAGCTCCCAGCAGCTGCGAATGCGCCAGCGTCTTTGCTAGCCGCGTCAGCTTGGGTGGCCAGGGCGGTGCAGGCTGGCCGTTGTTGCATGCCGTGGCCACGTTGACATGGTGCGTGACAAGGGTGGACATGGTCGACGCGTAAAGGCAGATCCCCATTGCCACAGCAGCTCGGAGCCCGCTGCTCAGCCGTGGCAGGGCCTCGGCGGTGCCGTACTCCTGGCCGGCGGGCTGCCGTACGGCGGTTTCGGAGGCTGCCAGCGCTTCGATAGCGCAAATGCCGCGGGCGGCGTCAGCGACGGCGGACATGAAGCCCGGCTGCGCCATGGCCGTCGCAGCGTCAAGACTGCCTGTGCTGCTGCCGTTGGCCCATGCGTTGCTAGCCATCTTGCAGACTGCCCGCAGCAGCATGAACGCAGTGGTTGCCGCGTACGAGACTATGAAGATTGCGTTGCTTCGGGGGACGTGGGAAAGGGGACAGGCAGGTGTTGCGTGTTCTTGACTGGCGCTGACTGGCGGGCACGGCACACGGCTTGCATTTGCACATTCTCGGCTTGCACATTTGTACAGAGGTGCAACCTTCCTTTTAAGATAATGTATAAAGGCCATGAAAGCGCGCTTGGCAAGTATGCGATCGAGGACTGCAGTCACTGAGCATGGCCCAGCTTTCGGGGCAAGGCGGGCACCGTATGGCAGTTACGTTTGGGCTGCAGACTTGCACAGCACTGTGGACTTGACTCCCACAGCACATGCATCCCCTGCGATACCGCTGCCGCATGCAGTGTGCATGAAGGCGTATACATGGTCGGATTATGCGAAGCCACCCGCACCTGCCCGTGGGAGTCAACGAGCCGGAAGTTGCGGTTGCAGCTGCTGCTTGATCCCGCACCGTAACCAGCAGCAGCTCCATCCGTAGGAATACTTTTCTTTCCAAATGCTCATTGACCCACGACTGGGCACAGGCTACCCTTTCCGCCCCGGACGCGTTGAAGAGGCGGTCTTCTTGACGATCACACAGGGTTTGGAATGCCTGATGACTGGCATCATATGATTTCACAGCTTTTGCGATGCTTATGGTAGCAGCTTGCGCGTACGCTTCAATACAAACGTCTGTGCAGCGCAGGTAACGCTCGATCACTTTGCCGATGTCTAACATTTCAATGTTTTTGCAGTACTCATAGCTTATACTCACTTACACGGTGAAGTGCCATCAATGTATAAAAGACGTTGCATGTGGGCCTCGCCTCGCAGTACGGTACGCTCACCATTTGGCACTCATTTGCGCGGTTCCGTACATCCAGCCTTACAGCGCACCCTTGGCAACCACGAAGCAACAAGCTTCCTGTAAGGATGTCCAAGCTCCGAGTGTTCACATCCTGTGGTGCCAACGTCTGGTCAGCCCCTTCGCCACGTGCTGCCCTGTAGCGTTGGCTGGCCGGGTGACCCTGCTGTCCCAGATACCACCGTTGAGCCAGCGCACCCAAGTGTCCAGAAAACCATACCAGTCGCAGCAGGCCCATCGCACAATACACTAAAAATAGATGCGACTTGACTATCCTGTTCCAAAGCCTTGCATACAGTGGGCAAGTGGCTCCTATCCTGGGTCGTCTCAGTCGTCTCCTTTGATGCCGGCCAACAGGCAGGGGCTGATGCCACACCACCCATTTTTCAGTGCGTCCGGCCGGTTCAACATCAACCTTGCATCAACTACCATTTCGTATGTACGAGTCTGATCCTTTCCCAATTCCCATGCGTGCTCCGTGCGTCCGCGGGCAATGCCGTGGCCGCAGCTGCGTGCTGCGGATGCGGTCGGTGTCAAGAAATGTACACCCGCCCTGCGGCTGCGTCGGCGCACCGCAGCCTGCCTAAACAGCCCAACCAGCAATCCTCGCAGCCACCCAGCAGCAACCCTCTTCAGCTACTCTACTCTCTCACCCACGCGAACGGAGTCACGCATGCAAAGCCTACATGTCCCTGCCAAAGCCTCCTGCTCCCGCCTGGTCGCTCCCATGACGGCCCCCGCATGCATGGCTGCGCTCTCTACCCAACTTGCAACAACCACCTTGTGCTAGCTATGCCTGCTTGTGCTTTCTGGACAGCTCTATGAGCAGGTCTGGGGAGCGGTACACGTTGATGAGCGCGCTGAACAGGTCCTCCTCAAGCACCAGCTCGCCTGGGGGTAGGTGTGTGTGCGGGGGAGAGGGCGATGTGGGCGGGTTGCTGTACAGACAGTGTTCGGCGTAATGTAACAACGATGGTACAGCCAGCGACAGCTAATTACATAGGACGAGTGGCCGGGGTGTCATGAGCGCCATACATAGTAAGCTACTGTACATAACAGGACTACCAGACGCACGCGGCCGTTGGGGAGCGCACTACTTGTGCCACCTCGACGGCTGCTGCACTGACGCCAACACATCCATCCCCGTAAGCCGAGTGTACGGCGGAAATGCTGCCGCACTCCTCCCCGCGCACTTACCCTCTGCGCGCGCCACATGCGTGTCCTGGCACAGCGCCACCAGCGCGTGGCCTGATCGCACACACCCCTAACCCACACGCAACGACCCCACTGACGCACTCCTCCCGGCGCACGCGCCACGTAAATTTCCTGGCACAGCGCCACCAGGCGTCGCGTGGAGGGCAGGTCCTCGGTGGGTATGCGCAGGCGCAGGTTGGCCACGGACAGACGCAGGAAGCGGCCGATGGCGAACACGAAGGTGAAGTACAGGCCTGTGATGCCGAAGCGCGACAGAGTGGCGCCCTGCGGAAGGCATGGTTGGGTTGGTGAGGGTGCGAGGGCATGTCACATGTAAGCATGCGGTGCACAACGCTGCCAACGAATGCCGAGGCGGGGCGGAGTGGTGCCCTGTTGTGTGGCGTTGGCAGGATTGTTGCGGGCATGTGGGTCGGTGTGCTGTATGGTTGGATTTATGGAACTCGGTGCGCTGCAGCGCGGTGTGGAGAAGAGAATGTTCTGATGCGTGATATGGGGCCCTCTCTGCCAGCCACAGTCTGCCGTACACGCTGCATGCCAAACCCCCGCGCTCCGCCACCCACCAGCAGCCCGCTCTGCACCGGCTCCAGCACCGCCACCAGGGGAGGCCCCGACAGCCCCGCAGCAGCGCCGCCGGGCGCCCCCCCGCACGCGCCACGCAGCGGCTCGTCCTCCTCCTGCTGCTGCTGCTGCTGCTGCTGCTGTGGCTTACCACCTGCCCCTCCATCCCGTGCTGCTGCAGCAGCCGCCTCTTCCCTTCCACCCAGCTCCTGCCCAGCTGCACCTCCGACCCTGCTCCCATGCCGCCGCTCTGCCGCAGCGGCCGTGCCACCCTCATGCCACGTGCCGCTGCCCCGACGCGCCCGCCAGTGGCGGCGGCGCCGCCGCCGGCGGCAGGACCACGCCGCACTCAAACGCCCACCACTGCACAGCCGCCGTCCCCGTCTCGTTCGACGACAAACTACGGTATGAGGCCCATACGATCAGACTTCAGCGACAGTGCACCTTATACGGGTAAAACACAACGCACCCCGGCACTCCGCCTGCATCACACCAACCCGTGTAGGTGCTCCTGGAAAGAGTGCGCCGACCAACCGGCATATTGCTCATGCGGGTGGACCAATGCTATGACTTATTCAAAGAACACCGTACCCAATCTGCAAATGCCGGTCCTGGACCGCAGGATGGGCCGCAGAACCGCCTTCCAAGCAGAATGGCAGCAAGCTTGCAATATGTCTCGTGCAGTTGAGCAACCGGGGAAGATATGTCAGCCACCTTGCTACGCTATGCACAGCCACCTCCCTGCGCCCGTGGTACCAACACAGCGCAGCGGACCACGTTGCAACCAATACAGTACATTAGCCACAACACTTCCGTTGGCCTACACGCCCTCGTCTGCCCCATGCAGGGTGGAGGCACCACGCCATGGCAATCCAGCTTTCGACAAGCCCAACTTGTGCACCCCCTACATCCCGAACGTCGTGATCCTCTCCACCGTCACGGCCCCGGCCAGCCCGCTCCAGAGCTCAAACAGCCTTACCAGCCGCTGCCGCTCGCCCATCAGCTCGCAGCCCTCCGAGCCATCCCACAGCGCCTGAAGCACCTGGGGGCACGGATACGAGCATGGGGCAAGCATGGGCACCAGAAGTTGGACGGGCAACGCCTGGAGCACCTGAGGATACAGGTACGGGCACATGTATGGGACAGGGCACCAGGGGTAGACGGCCGATACGGGGAATGCCTATCACGCATGGTACTTCGTCAGTGGTTAAAACGGTAACCTTCAGGCAGCAGGCACTGGTGGGTTGGCTGCTGAAGAACAGAGCGCATGCGGTTGAGGGTGCGCCAGGCAAGTAAGCGTCACTGCCACCCTGCTCAGCCTTGCTGCCTACCGGTTGACCACCACGCACAATTGGGTCACATCCATACTCACAAGCGGCACTGCAGGCAGCTGGGCTGCTTGAACAGTTTACCCATGTCTACAATCCACTTATAAGCAGCATTCAACTAGTGCCTCAAGCCAATATCGTGCGCCGATTCTCACCGGCGACAGGTAGGCGTCATGCAGCACCTCGGCGATGCTCCTGCCCTCCAGCCGCACCACCCGCAGGCCAGGGGACATCCCCTGCGCCACGCTGCCCGCCGGACGCGCCCCGCACTGCTCCTGCAGCACCTCTTCCACGTAGCCCAGGCTGTAGCGCGCATTGCCCTGCAGCAGCAGCACCACATCAGGCCCTGCTGCCCCTGCCGGCACGCCCGCTCCCGCCCTGGCCCCCGCTGCGCCCCCTGCCACCTCCCCTGTCACCCCCTGCGCCCCCGGCTCTGCAGCCCGCCCCTCCATCAGCGGTAGCTCCATCCGAGCATACTGCTCAACGTCGGGCCCGGTACGGTGCACACCTGACCCTAATGGCTCCTGCTGCTGTCTCCTGCGCGCCGCCTTTTGGCACAATTCCCGAACCCACACGTCCACCGTACCAATCGACCCCAGCATGCCCACAAACGGCCCCACCAGCAGCAGCAAGTCCCCACACCTGTGCTGCTCGCCCAGCGCCAGACCACCCTTTTGCCCGCAGCCCTGCACCCGTTCCTGCACTGACGCCTCCATCCCTGGGGCCGCCGCCGCTGCCGCCACCACGCGTTTGACGCGCTGCCTCAGCGCCCCCAGCGCCACCCCAGCCACATGCGCGGCCGTTGCTGTCTCAAGCTGCAACCGCCCCGCCGCCACCACCTCCACGACCCCTGGCGCGGGCAACCCCCAGTCCCTCTCGCTCAGCCCCTCAGCCCAAACGCCCCCTAGCTCCAGCCTCCACTGCGGTACCACGTGCGTGGAGCTGGGCGGCGGGCCCCTGCCCCGCAGCCGCACCACGCAACCCTTCCACGCCACCTCCTCAGGCGCGTAACGCTCCGCCAGGGCCGCTGCGCTGCCAAACGGCATCCCGCCCTCAACCCACAGCCTCCCAATATCAAGGAACTGGAATCTGGTGGCCAGGTGTGCCCACATCTCGCTGTAATCGTTCGGGTCGCCAAGCAGGAAGCTGTAGGCAAAGGGTTGCAGTCCGGCCAGCTGCAGCAGCTCCAGGCGAGCCACGCCCTGCCCCAGCTTGGACCGTAGCAGCAGCTGGTCCAGCCGGTGCAGCTCCCCGTGTGTTAGCGACCAGCCCACGCGCAACGTGTGCGCCTTCCCGCCCCGCACCCCCAGCTCCAGGTGGCTGCCTCTGACAACCCCCACGCCCTGGTCGCTGGTCTCCAGTTCGAAACCTTCCAAATGCAGCGATTCCAGCGCCGGGGGCATGGCGTCCAGCAGCCGCTTAAAGGCCCGCTCGGACGGGGAAATGTCCCCAGCGCCAACACCCCACATGATGAAGCTGCCCTGCGGTGTGATGATGCTATCAAAACGTAACTTCCGCAGGACCAGCTCCTTGAGTGCGGCCAGCAGCGGCAGGCCTTCCAGGAGCTCAGCGTCCATTCGTGCGCGCGACCAGCCTCGTTCCGTGAGCTCCAGCTTGCAGAGCCTGCTGCCCAGGTGGGTGACCAAGCTGGAGAGCCGTGCACCGTGGTACGGCAGGGCTACCGACAGGAGGCGAGGGAACGCAGCTGCCAGCGCTGCGTGGAGCTCCCTCTCGCTTTCGTCCTCCGCCACAAGCCACGGATCTAACCTGCTGTGCACCAGGTCCAGGTGCTGCAGTCCTGGCAGCAGCGGACCCAGGGCCTCCACCACGTGCGACAGGTTGATGGGCTCAGGGCACCCCCAGTCGGCGCGGAGCTCCAGCTGCGTGATCTGCTCCCGCCGGGCTGCAGGCAGCCCCAGGAAGGGCCACGTGGCAAGCCTGGTGGTTAACTGTGTAGCGCTCTCGCCCCGCCTGGGATACGCCCAGTCAACGCCAGCCAGCCCTTGCGGTTGGTCCAGCTGCGGCACTAACTGGCCTGGTTCCTGACTGCACGTGGCTGCCGGCCCCCTCTCCCCAGCACCCGCCTCGTCCTCCTGCGCACTGCCACCCTCACCACCACCCGCCGGTGCGCCCAAACCGTTCACGGCTTCGCCTGCTGCCTCATCCTCCGCCCCCTCGTCCTCGCCTTCGTCCTCACTGTCGTCCCGGCGCCCGTACACCGCCAGCTGCAGTTTGGTACAGCTGGGCCATTTGAGCAGGGGGGACGAAGACTGCCAGTCGCGTCCTGGCAGCAGGGGTTCGTCTTCGTCCAAGGGGACCTGGAGGCGGACGCGCGTCATCCCCGTGTTGACAGCATTCCGAAGCGCCTTGCAGGTCCCCCGGACAGGGCCGCACCAGTTCGCGGCTTCCAGATGGCTGACAATGCTGCGCAGAGCGTTGACGTCTAGCTCTGATAGGACGTCCAGCAGCGTTGTGCGTCGCTGAGGCGCGCTTATAAGGGAAGGAACGTTCGCGCTTCCATGCGACTGCGCCGAGACCGGCTTGCTCACAGGCTGCAACCAACGGCTCAGTAGTGTTTGCTTCAACATGGCATTGAGGTCAACGCCAGAGTCGGTTGAAGTAGCGGCGTGTTATGGCATGGCCAAATGGACAGGTGGTCGGGAACGTGAAAGCTTAAGCGCCTTGCGGGGGACAGCAATCTAAGAGGTGCACATTCTCGATCAATTTACACTCATCCATTACATCCTGCGAGCTACTTAATCCTACGGTCCAGGAAGTGGCTTTGGCGCCAAGTGTCGGACAAACCGCCAACTGTCCAAACGGGGCACCCCATGTTCCTCAACCCCGTTGCCGAGATTAGGCCTGCAGTCCCGTTTGGACGAGGCCGGTCTGTTGCAAGCAAGGACGACGCCAAGCCAATTACACACCGTTATAACCGTAATTATCATGCCAGGAGTGACGTCCTGGGGTAGGGGCACACAGGTTCATCAGGTACGGTAGCATGCGTAGCAGCCATGTGAACCCTGGAGTTGTCTAACAGGGCTGACACCACACCACATACCGGTACGTACCGAGAGCATCAGACGGCCCATTAGAACAGCGAAAACATGCAGCGACCAACCTGAACAGCCACTGTACGGCTCTTATCCTTCTGAGGCTTTTGCTTGAGCGCTCCGCAGGCAGTGCCATGGCTGCAGCTGTCGCACATGTTGCTAATCTAGCAGTGTACACTCGGCGGCTGCACCCGCGCACAACAGCCTGCTCGTGCGTTGGGAAGAGACCAACCATCAACTTTCGCAGCCACCCAGCAGCCACCCAGCCCTTACCACACGTGCGGAAAAAGTCACGCAGGCTGAGCCCCTGCCAGAGTCTCGTACTCCCGCCTGGTCCCTCTCGTGACGGCCCATGCATGTTTCAACGGTGCTCTCAACTCAACTAGCAACCTCTTTGCGCCAACTAGCTATGCCTGCTTGTGCTTCCTGGACAGCTCTATGAGCAGGTCGGGCGAGCGGTACACGTTGATGAGCGCCCGGAACAGGTCCTCCTCCAGAACCAGCTCGCCTGGGGGTAGACGTGAGTGCAGGGGAAGGAGGCAGTGTCAGCGGCCCTCTGTAGTGCTTTGTGGCTCAAATGCAACAACTGCAACAGCACGGAACGGGTCCTCCTCCAACACCAGCTCGCCTGCAGATGGGAGGTGTGAACGCGGTGCAAGGGTTCGACGCAACAGTGACAGCGCGCTTTACACTGAATGACAGTAAGCGTACAGCCGTAAACATAATGTAACACTGGACAGGATCTCCTGCAGCGCCAGCTCGCCTAGGGATGCCGAGTGACACGTGTGGCTAGGTAGGGTGGTGGTGATGTAGCGGGTATCAATGCACCAGTGCCTGGGGGTGTATCTACGCGGAATAACAACATCGACCACGGAAGCGCAGCGCGGGCGTGGAGGTGTGGGCACTGCTACGTACTACCGGTAGTGCTATGTCGAGGGCTGGTTAAGCTAGCAAACTGACACATGCACGCACGTCCTATGTGCCAGGCTCAAGGCATACCACAATGGCACGGCTGCACTTCTCCGCGCGCTCAGCCTCCACGCACGCGGATAGTACGTGTGCGTGCCGGTGTGGGCGAGCAGTGCTACAAGAGTGCGGTACGCAATGACCTCACCCGTCCGCGCGCGCCACATGCCTGTCCTGGCACAGCGCCACCAGCGCGTAGCCTTGCCGCACACAGCCCTAACCCACACGTCCACGACCCCGCTGCTGCACCCGTCCGCGCACCCACCCTCCGCGCGCGCCACGTAAATGTCCTGGCACAGCGCCACCAGGCGGCGTGTGGAGGGCAGGTCCTCGGTGGGTATGCGCAGGCGCAGGTTGGCCACGGACAGGCGCAGGAAGCGGCCGATGGCGAACACGAACGTGAAGTACAGGCCCGTGATGCCGAAGCGCGACAGCGTGGCGCCCTGCGAATCGCAAGGATGAGTAACATACGAATAGGAATGTAAGTGTGCTTGAGTTACTAAACAGCACAGTACAGGCCTGTGATGCCAAAACGGGGTAGCGTGGCGCCCTGCGGTGTGGTGTGGGCAAGTTGCGAGCTACTGTTGGGGCTAGGTGATTGGTATGGTTGGAGCTGCACTTAGCTTAAAGTGTGCCAGACTCGTTCATAAACAGGGAGGCTGATTGTGGACAGGTAGGTAGGGTCGGTGCGGCGACGGGTACTGGTGGCCTAGGTTGGTGCTGGATGGACTGGGCTTGGTGCGACGGATGGTTGGACGGGATCTGGTGCGCTGAGGTGCGGCTTCGAGCCTTGGTGCGTGCTCTACGGCACTCCTTGTTTGCCATACTCTGCCATACACGCCACGTGCCGACCTGCGCCCCTCTGCCACCCACCAGCAGCCCGCTCTGCACCGGCTCCAGCACCGCCACCAGGGGAGGCCCCGACAGCCCCGCAGCCGCGCCGCCGGGCGCCCCTCCGCACGCGTCACGCAGCGGCTCGTCCTCCTCCTGCTGCTGAAGCAATTCCCCACCTCCACCCCATGCTGCTGTGCCGGCCCCCTCTTCCCTTCCCCCGAGCCCCTGCCCGGCTGCCCCTCCGACCCTGCTTCTACCCCGCTGCCCTGCCGCAGCCGCGGTGTCATCCACGTGCCACGTGCCGCTGCCCCGACGCGCACCCGGACCGCCCGCCAGCGGCGGCGGTGGCGCCGCCGGCGGCAGGACCACGCCGCACTCGAACGCCCACCACTGAACAGCCGCCGTACCCGGCTCGTCCGACGTCCGTAGCGCCATGGAACAGCCCACCATTGCCCCCGCCCATCGGTCCGCCTCCGCCTCCTCCCCGCCCCCAGCCTGCACCCCCTCCCACCGCTTACCCCACCATCCCCACTTCCAGCTGCTCCTCATGGAATGGGCTGTACCCCCTCCCGTACGGAGGCTACTTCTATGTCGTACAGCGACAGCTAGGTCGTTGGCGGTTGCGGCGGGCGCGTCGCCCGGCTGCAGGCCCAGGCGGGCGCTGCACGCGTCTCCCTTGAGCCGCATGAAGAGCGGGAACAGACCCGGTGACCCATGAGACTGCGGGTCGGCGGCGTTGAGCTGCGTGAGCACCGTACTGTTCGCCCGGCCCGTCAGCACCTGCACGCATGGGCCACATGTGGGTAAGTCAATATAGACGGGCTTAAGGATAACAGTCTTAAGGTATCCATACACAGAAGCAGGCCCGCCGGCCGCTCCCATCTCACCTGGGCCCTGGCAATGAAGATGGCCCACCACAAGACTAAATCCCAACATGGCCGCATGACCGCACGATAAGCAACCGCTTGGTCGCACCCACCTCCACTAGGCCCAGGCGCGACGGCAGCGACAGCGGCACTGCGGCCGTGGTGCTGCAGGGCTGGCCTCCCCGGGAGGGCGACAGCGGGACACTGCGCGACAACGACCAGGCCACCTGCAGGGGAAGAGGGGAGAGCAAAGCACACAAGGGTTGCGTGCGTTCATTTCACCGTTTCACCAGAGGCAACAGCAACCAGGGCGAGGGGGCGGGGTCACGGTGGACTGAGGCGCCCACGAACGTTGGGAGGTGAGGGAGGCGGTTTGTGAGCGACAAGGGGCCAGGAAGGCCGTTGCCAGTGCAGTATACCGTGCCTTTAGGACCAGAACAGCGATTCACTTGCAGCAGCGTGTACTCATACACGGGTGTGGCACCACATGCCGTACCTCCAGTACAACCGGTGGCGCGGTGGCGCCGTCACCGTCGCCCCCGCCGTATGCGCTCCAGCCACCGCCGCCACCGCTGCCCCCCTGGTCGTACTGCAGCATGTCCAGCAGCGCACGGCGGGCGGGCGGCGAGATGCGCCACAGGGCGTCCGAGTCGGGGGCCACGCAGGCGGCCTTGACCTGCGGAAGACATACCGTAATTGGCAACATTAAGGAGCACCACATGAAGAGTTCATGTGACTTGGGATTAGTTAGCATCGAAACGGCAGCGCCGCTGCCGGTGACAGATGCCGTTAAACGTATGCCTTACCTGTGCGGGGTCGTACGACGAAAGCGCGGACGGGAGCGGCAGCTGTGGCTGCGGGGCGGGTGGTGGGTCGGGAGGCGGGGGAGCTGGCGACGGAGCGGCAGGGGGTATTCCGTGCTCCTCCAGCGCCCTTCTCGATCGCGTGCCGCCCTGCCACGTGTCCGCACCCTCGCGTCTGTGACCAAGGGGCTGGTCGGAGGAGCCCGGTGACAGCGGTGACCGGGCTGGCGGTTGTGGCGGTTGGGGCGGGGTGTCCGGGGCTGGCGGCGGCGGTTGGGGCGGCGGTTGGTACGGCGGGCTCCAGCTGTAGATGAGGCGGCGGTCGCCCGTTGAGAAGAGCGGGTAGCGCTGGATGGTCAGCGCGTCGGCGCCACCGGCCAGCTGCATGGGACAAGGTAGTAATTTGTGGGCTCAATCAAGTTAAGCAGCTAGTGAATCCTACTAGTACGTTGTGTCACACGGCGAGCATATGTGGAGTAGCCAAGCTGCTGACAAGTGCGTGGAGGCCAAGGCTCGAATGTAGTACAAGGCTCCAGAAGGCGGTGGATGTGGCCAAGTCAAGGCGGCGCACCTTGGCGATGGAGACGTTGATGTGTACATCCTGCACCAGCAAGATGGAGCATCATGTCACGAGCCGAAGTAAGACAGTAGGCCAAAGTTGGGAGACAAGGCGCGTGTCCTGCAACTATGCGTTCTCTGCCAGTCGTACCTGCAGCACGGGAACCTGGTAGGTGGGTGCCCCTGACGAGAAGAACAGCGGCGGCAGCCACAGCACCAGCAGCAGCGCCGCCAGTGCCAGGAAGCCCTGTGTGATCACGTAGACCGTAGGGGCACGCACGGACTCAGGACACCACCACACGGCAGTGGTGTGGGCTTCCTTCCCAAGGTAAGTCAGTCAATAGCATTTGCGCAACTTGCGGCCACTACCGTACATCCGTCGCCTCATTATTGCTGTTGGGAGAGAGAAATAGCACTCCACAGTAGCACCACTCCCAACGCCCACCTGCAGGAACTTGGAGTATCGTGGCACCCTGTCACCGATCCGCCGGTCCCGGAAGGCCCTGCGCGGCACGTGGCACGGTAGCTGCTGTCGCCCAAAGCGCATAGGCTGCATCCGCAGTACGGTAGTCGTCCACCTGTAACTTCGGCTATGCACCAGCTCGCTGCGGCAGCCCACCTGTTCCTGCACGCCGCCACAAAGAGCGACGCCCTGATGTCCTCCAGCTTGAGCCAAGCGTACCAGTCCAGGGAGGTCGAGATGCACGTCCAGTCCAGCAGCGTACGGATCTCGTACAGGAAGGGCACTGCGGTACGGGACCACATGTCAGTACGGCACTCAACATCACCACCTAAGTACTGTGGCCGCGCTGTACACACTAAAACGTGTGATCATGGAGGGGGAAGCATGGAGGGGGAAACATGGAGGGGGAAACCATTTACTAGGGTAACTGGTGCTCTGCAGGCACGCGCGAAGCTGCGAGTACGGCACTGTACGGTACTGCACGGCACAGTACTCACGGCTGTAGAACACGTTGTATGCGGCCTGGTGCACCCAGTCGGCACGGCGGTAGAAGAAGGGCGTGTGGCGGCCGCCGCCGGCGGGACCCGGGGAGGACAGGGGAGGGTACCCGTCACGCAGCTGCAGCGCACCTGCAGGGCACAGCCGGGAGAGGCATAGCACACAAGGAGACATCAAGACAGCCAGGGACTGACTAAGGAGGTACGTAAGGCAGCAATGCCCTTGGTTTGTGCCTCAAGCAGGCGGCGTCCGTCGAGTCGTTGCGGCATGACGTTGGCACTCGTATCAACCTGCTCCCGCAGTGCTCAGCCGCTGCACCGCCTCACCGAGGCAGAAGCCAAGACACCGCAGGAGCGTAAATACCCGCAGGTGCGACCGCACGCCACCGTCGCCAACCGCAGTGTCATCCCCGCTGCCGCCGCCGGCCGCCGCCGCCGCCGTCGCCTCCACCGCCGCAGACTGCCAATACGCCCTGAGCGTCCAGCCCAGCAGCAGCACCTGCGAGCCCACGTGCAACGCAGCCTTGGCGGCGGGCCAGCCCAGCATGTAGGCCGCGCGCTCCGAAACCATCAGCGCGAACAGCAGCATCAGCGCCGCCAGGTAGTCGAGCGGCAGCCGCCGGTCCACGTCTGCGATGTCGTACAGCGTCCGCGCCGATGACGCGACCAGCTGGTAGAAAATTGCGGCGTAGATGAAGGACAGGAAGTCCAGGAACGCCGTGGCAGTGTATAGGTCCCTCGGCGGCTGGCTGTAGCTCTCGATGGATACGATGTACGGCACGGAGAACGGGTCGGGTACGGAGAGTACGGGAGGCGGCTTGTCGTACTCCAGGTCTGCGTCCGAGCCGGAGTCTGTGCTGAGGTTGCCTGCAGAGCGGCTGTGACCTCTGGCACGTGCTGTGGAGAGCGAGTGCGCGGAGGAGGATGGGTGCAGGGGCGGTGGAGCAGGGCGGTGGGAGCGGCCGCCTGGGACGCCAGCGGCGCTGCGTGTGCTGAGCACGGGACTGTGTTGTACGGAGCGTGGAGGGGGCGAGGCGGAGGAGGCACGCCCGGAGGACGACCGGTGAAGCGTGGGCTTTAGCGGGGATGTGGTTGCTGTCCCTGGGCCTGCTGATGCCGGGTGGGGCGCGGTGGGAGGCAGCGGTGGCAGGGCGGCTGCGTCGGAGGCGGCGGAGCCAGTGCGGCCGTGGCGGTGGCGGAGGCCGCTCGCGCCCGCGCCCTGTGGGCCTGCGCCCTCCATTGGTGGCCCCTCTCCGCCGCCCATGACATTACCGCTATCAGCGGGCGCTGCTCCCACATCCCGTGCTAGGTCGGGCCGTTCACCCAGCGCCAGCCTGGAGCCGCCCAAGGGCCTCAGCTCTATGACCTCGGGTTCTGCGGTGGGCGCCGAGGCTCCTGCCGAGGCGCCTGGGGCTGCCTGGGCGGTGTCGGCAGCGGTTGGCGGCGCGCGGGGTCTCCCCTGGAAGGGCGGGACATGCAGCGCTGCCTCCCGCTGCCTGCGGGGGGCACAGTGGCCAGGGACAAGTTGTAGTACCATAGGCAGACACCATTGGCCTTACCAATGTGAGGTGGTGCATGGGGGTAAGTGAAGGGCTTTCGTGCGCAAGTGTTGCCCTGTGCTCCGTGGCGTCGCCAGCCGGCATGCCCCGGTCGCCACCAAGCCGCCGCCATTCACCGTAGTCACCCAGGAGGACCGTAGCAAGCTGCAGTACCCATGCGTAGCCCACAGAACCCCTGTGCCCGGACACAGGGAGGGACGCACCTGCAAATAAGCCTCGGTACCCCTGTCGCCGAACAGAGAAAGGAAACGCACCTGCTTGCAGCCGCCACGGCTGCCCGGAGCATGGCCGCGGCGTCGCGTGCCGGCGCGGCGCTGGCCCTCCTGCCCCGCTCGTCGGGCTCCGGCGGCACCACTACTTCCAGCAGCACGTGCCGTACCACGCCGCCGCCGCCGGCGCCGCCGCCGCCACCGGCCCATGCGCTATGCGGCGCCAGGGCCTCGTGTTGCAGCCGCAGCGTGGGTACACGGAAACGGGATACGCCGGCAGCTATCGCGCCGCAGGGATCAGCGGAGGTGGCAGCAGTGCCGTCGGTGTCAGGCTGGCGCTGGTGGTGGCGGCGGTGGCGGTGGTGGCGGCGGCTGCGCCGCTGCCGCACGCTCGCGTCGTCGGCGTCGTCGAGGTTGGCGTCGCCGTCATCTGAGGAGTGGTCGCTGGCGGCCCCGCCGTCGCCTTCGTCTTCGTCAGCCTGGGTACACGGCAAAGCCAGGTGCCGATCGGACCAATGGTACCTACCGCTCTACGCGCGGTGCTCCAACCCACTCTTTGCCCAGAATTCACACATCATGCACCACGTAAGGACCATGGAATAGAAAGCAAATGATGCGCGGTGTGCTGTCTGACGCACTGCGCCTGGCTCTCGGTACGACGCTTACCCTGAGCCGGCGCTCCCGCTCGCGCTCCTGCTGCTGCTTCTGGTACTCGCGCGCCTCCTGGTCGTGTGCGTGCACCACATGTAGCAGCTGCTGCAACTCGGCAACCAGCTGCGCGTCGCTGAACTGCCGCCGCTGCTGCCTGTGTTGCTGCTGTGGGTGCTGCAGCTGGATCTGCAGGCCACGAGGCTGGACCTGCGCGCCTGGGTCCCCGCTCGGCCCTGCCTCTCCTCCGTAGGCTGCTGCAGCAGCACCCGGGTCGGGGACCGACCCCGCCTGAGGTGCCGAAAGGCCGCCACCCGAGGCGGTTTCTCCCGCCATCACAGCCAAGCGCCCAGACCAGTCTGCACCCTGGCGCACGTCCGCGCCACCACCAGCAGCTGGTGTAGCACCCGTCCCTCCGCTAGTCATGTGCGCACCGTCTCCTTTAGGCCCTGTGCCCGGTGCAGCGGGTAGCTGCGCAGGGGAGGGCGTGGGCGCCGGAGCTGGCACGTGTGCCAGGGAGGGTGCGCTGGGGGGCTGCTGTGGCGGGCGCGGCGGGCGAGGGCCCAGGGCCCCTGAGCTGGAGGAGCTGACATGGGGAGGCAGGGGGGATGGTCCTGGGGACGTTGCCTGCAGAAGTGCGACCTGTCCTGCCGGCGCCGCTGGGCCGGTGGACGGCCCGCCGGAGGGGGCCGCGGAGTGTGGTGGGTGGGTGACGGTTGACGGTTGGATGTCTGCGATTGTCAGCTTGATCCAGTGCGGCGCAACCTCGTGCTCGCGAGTGACCAGCCTGGAGGCGGTAAATGGCAGCGCACAGCATGGCGGCAACCCGTCACACCAGGTGCTGCAACCAAGGCGATTCTTACAAGCGTGTTGCAGGACCTGGACCTGCATTCTGCGCCAGGTGAACCCACCACGCTACGCAACCATGCGTACCACCTTCTAACAGACAGGTACTTACCAGTACAGCCTTCCAATGTGGCCAGCGAGCCGCCAGCACGCCTTCATGCCCGCCACGACCTGCTGCCGTACAGCTGCCGGCGACAGCGCCCGCCACAGCCGCCACCCAGCAACGCCGCCGCCACCCGCATCACTGACCCGCTGCTCGCGGCGCGCGCTGCCTGTTACATGTCCAGTGCTGCTGGTGGTTCTGGTGTCAGTGCTGCTGCTGCTGCTGCGTGTGGCGTAGACGGCGTCCATGCTGTAGCTGTGTGTTAGCGTGGCGAGGTAGGCGATGAAGAGGGGCAGGGCGTGCAGTGGGTCGCTGTGAAGGCCCAGAACCTGACAGCAGGGCAAGGGGCGAAGGGCCAAGAAACCAGTACTCGGGTGAGGGTCCAAGTTCGAAACAGACATACGTTTACTGGTGTACTTCGACCCACAAAGACTGGACCATTAATAAATAAACTGACTAACAGCCCGAATTGTGGGGAGTGAACAGCCAACCATACTATTCGGACTCGGTTACATAAGCAGTAGATGTAGCTGTACGTGTCGTACCTGCACGTTAAACAGGAAGTCCCGCTTGCCGTACACCCACAGGCAGCTGCCCTCGCCGCCCGCCCCGCCGCCGCCCCTGGCGCCGCCGCCCGCCTCCCCCTCCGCCCCCGGCGCGCACAGGCAGCGGCCCATGACCAGGAAGGAGTACTGCAGCGTCAGCAGCAGCTCAAAGTACAGCAGCGCGCCCTGCGATCAAGAAGGCGGGATGATGCACGATGTTGCTTAGAAGTCCTTGACCATGACAAAAGTAGCAGGACCCACTGCGTCAAGCTCCGCGAAACAGCCCGTAGATGATACACGTACACCAGATGTGCCAAGCGACACCGCTTACAGAAAATTACAAGAACCTGGGCGGATACGGAGCACGCTAGACGGCTACCAAAGCTAAGTGGAGTACCGTACGGTAGCTCGAGGGAGGAAAAGAAGGAACAGCTAGCTGCGTCAGGTAGATTCGTCAGCGATGCCGTACCTGCCAGTACTGCCTCGGCTTGCGGTGCAGTAGCAGGGCGTACAGGAACATGGACAGCGGCAGTACGGCAGACAGGGCCGTCATGTCGGTCAGGAAGAACGCCAGGTAGGCGCCGTAGCACACGTACGAATCGTCGTCGTGGCGGCGAGCGTACGTAAGTTGTACGATGGAGAGGATGGGCGCGACGTACTTGCCGTACAGGCGGGCCAGGAGGGCGGGCAGGCGGCGTCGGGCGGAGGGCGGGTGGCCGCTGGGGGCGTCGCGCGCGGAGGGCCGGCTCCGGCGAGCGGGGTGGCGGAGGTCGTCACCTGCACAACAGAAACACGGGACCGTCAGGAGCCGTCGGTATCTGCACCACATGCGTCCCGAGCTACGTTTTGCTTCCAAACGCAACGCATAAAAAGCGCGCATACATGACTGCAGCGCCGGGCACGCAATGGATTGGGCGGACAGGTAAGCCGTCATGCAGGCTGCAGGCACGAACGGCACCAACCCAAGCCACCCAGTGCGCCATCGTACCTCCGAACGGCTGGATCTCGCCCTGGCCTGCGCCCGCCTCTGGCCCGCCATGCGCCGCAGTGCCCCCGCCAGCCGCCCCCGGCCTAGACAGCCGGGAGCTGAAACCCCCACTGCCCACCGCCGTAGCTCCTCCCCGTGCGGCCAGCATCGACGCAAGGCCCAGGTCCCGGGCGCTACCGGTCTCCCTCCCGCTGCTCCTAGCACCTCCCTCACTATCTCCCGAGGCGCCTGGCCTCCCGCGACCGCCACCACGTTGCACCACCTCCAGCAGCGACAGGTCAGCCGACGCGTGGCGGCGATGGCGGGCCGCGACCGGTACGGCAGGCGCCTGTACGGCGGCTGATGAGTCATGCGCGGACCCATAGGTCGGTGGCGGCTGGGGAGCAGGGGAGGTGCCCGAGCCCCTGGCGCCCTCGTGGTCGGCTGTGGGGGTATCCCCTGCGCTGCTGTAGGTGCTGTCCTGCAGCTCCGTGAAGGAGCGGGTGCGTCTTGGGGACCTCCTGGCGACGGATGAGTCATCGTATTGCTGACGCGCATTTGGGTGCGTGGCGTCTGCATGCGAGGAGCCCGGCCGGCCGCTTCCTCCCGTTGAGTAGCCGGCGGTGTCCTCGCCCTCCCACAGGGACGGATGCCTATCAGCCATGGATAGGTCCTGCGAGGACCCGCCAAATGAGACGATGATGTCAGTTAACACTCGTTTACGCATTGCTAGCATGCAGCTTGACTGGCAACCACGAGTTTGCATCTGACGAAGGAACCTTTTACCACCACAGCAACCTACATCAGGTTCGAGTGCGACGCGTGAAAACGTATGCGGCAATGCCATGCGGCCCCACCTGCCACGTGGCGGTCCGCCGTGACGCCGCCAACCCCCCAGCGCGCCGTCCGCCCGCCAGCCGCTGCCTCCCCTGCTGCCCCTGCGCTCCCCTGCTGCCTCCAACCCTGCGCCCGCCATGCTCCCCATCGCCATCTGCAGCATCCACCTCGTGCACCCACGGCTCGGTACTCTCATCGTCCAGCAGGTCTGCCAGGCTGGCAAAGGTGTTGCGAGCACCAGCAGCAGCCGCACCACCAGCGGCACCGGCGTGCCCCCTCCTGCCGGCCATGCCGCTGCCCTCACCGCCGCCACCTCCACGGAAGGCTCCCATGGAGTCCCCTTTGCCCCCATACCACGCATCCGAGTCGGTTTCACCTGAAGCCAGTGAAGGAGCGGGTTGCAAGAACACAATCTGACCCATAGGTGTGTCAGCACTGGTGGCCCAAATGGCGAATTGGAGCACGCCAAGATGGAGAGGACAGATGGTGTGCACACATCAGCCGCGGCCAGGCGCCGGATACCGGTCATATGTGAAGTGGATGCGCCAGACTGCTTACGGTAAGAATGATTATTCACGGTTAGACACCGCGTCACTCACCCGGCCCCAGCAGCAGCGCCTTGAGCTTGGCGATTCGGCGCAGCCGCACCCCCCGCGCGTGGCTGGCGGCCAGGGCGGTGCGCGCCGCGCCGTCCAGCTCGTCCCGCTCGCGCCGCCGCAGCGCCGCCACCCGCCGGCCCTGGTTGCATACAGATGGATACACAATAATGCGATTGGTCTACTGCACATGTACAACGCTAAACGCCGCCACCCCAGGCCCCACGTACGCCATGCAAGGCAGGCAGAGCAAGCATCCCCGGCCCTAGGCCCCACGTAACGCCATGCAAGGCAGGCAGAGCAAGCATCCCCGGCCCTAGGCCCCGCGTAACGCCATTCAAGGCAGGCAGAGCAAGCATCCCCGGCCTTAGGCCCCACGTAATACCATGCAAGGCAGGCAGAGCAAACATCCCCAGTGGATGCCAAAACAGCGTTTTTTACGAAATACGAGGAATTGATTGCCAGCACCCCGAAGGGGCAGCCGCCCAGCACCCGCCCACGCGCGCTCCAGCGCCAACTGTCCGCACCAATCGGGGAACATGTACAAAGCCCGAAGGCACGCACTTACCTGTTCACGGTCCGCCAGCGCCGCCACCTTGGCGAACAGGGGAGACCTCAGCGTGCGCACGTGCAGCCGCAGCAGCAGCCACACCACCAGGTCCGCCACCACGGGGCTGTTGAGCAGCGCCCACCACGGCGCGAACATAGAGCCTGCTGCCCCCGCCGCCACCGCCGCCGCCTCCGCCCCAGCCCCCGCACCAACACCAGCTGCAGCTGCATACAGAGTGTCATGGTGGGAAAGAGAAGAGGCTGTGGACCAAACGCTGGACAGGAGGCCCATGGCCCACCCGGCCAGCCCTCGTCCGGGCTGCAGCTGGCACAGGCCCATGAGGCGCGGGAGGGTGCAGGAGGGGGCGGCGGCGGGGGCGCTGTCGCCGGGGCGGATGCTGCAGGGGAGGGCCCAGCTGGGGCCCAGGAGCAGCTCCCAGGGGGCCTGTGGGGTAGCGCGGGATACGCGAGGGGACAGTGTAAGGTGTCAGGGAGTCACGAAACGCTGAAACGTGCACGCGAGCCTGTTGGGGTGGGCAGTGGAACACATGGGTCACCTGGAGCGGGACGGACGCTGCACCCCTGGATAGTAATCGTCATTGAGCAACGTCCCCCATGGAACACGCCTATCGCATCAGTACCAACCGCCCGCCCACCAACCGCCCGCCCCTCCTAGGACCGCGCGCGCGTGCTGGACGTACTGCATTTAGGTATCGGGCTTTCCGTCCTTGCATATTACGCTCTGAGTTATAACCCACCTGGAAGGCCGCCTCCAGCATCAGCACGAAGAAGTTGAACCCCACCAGCCGCCCGAACAGCGCCCCGCCGGCGCCGCCCGGCGTGCGCAGCTCGGCCCGGCGGCGGAACAGCAGCAGGCAGTGCGCCAGGTAGCCGGCGCGCAGCAGGTCACGCTGCAGCGCCACCAGGGCCACCAGCGCCACCAGCAGCAGGTCCGCCTCGTGACGAACCTGGCGGGCGGTGTGGCATACCCAGAAAACGCAGCTTCTGTTGACTGTATTCCGCGACTGTGATTTGACACGCACGCACGTAACACAGTATATGATGGCCGCCAGAAGCCGATTGGTCCGCTGCCTGCCTTTCCCTTTTGCCCGCCTAGCCAACCTGGCCTACTCACCATGTGGTATCGGAGCCAGTCCACGGCACCCCACGACGACTGCGCCCACGCCTCCACGGGCGCAAACAGTGTTGTACGCCCACCGCCGTAACCGCCACTGCCCCAGCTCCCACCAGCGCCCACGGTGCGCTCCCGCTGCCGCCGCCGCTGCTGCTGCCGCTCCCTGTCTTCCGCGTCAAAGCCATTTAGGGAACCAGCACCCATGCCGACGCCGTCAGAAGCCCGTGCCTCCGCCCTGCCCCCTGCTGCATATCCTGCAGCTGCCGACTCTCCAGCAGGTACCGACCCGGTTCTAGGGCCCTGGCCCTGCGGCAACAAGGGTGCCTCGAGGTCATCTGGCCCATGCTGCTGGCCCTGTTGCTGCCCCCCTGATCCCATGTAACCACGTAAGAACGACGGCCACACCGCCCAGCTCCTGCCCTGACGCGCAGGTCTCGAGCGCTCGGCCGGGCTTGCGGGGCTGAGGGGCGGCTGGTTCGGGCTGGCCTCAGATGCTGGCGTTTGGCCTACTTGCTGGGCGGCATCTGGAGCAAGGTCCAGCTCCGTGCTGACCTGCGGCGTGCAAGTGCGCCATGTTGGTGTCCCGTACCACCAAAGCTCAGAAGACGTTGCGTCGCGCTAGACAAGACGGGTGTTGATGGTGGCAATACAGAGCAAAGGTGACGATCAACGTTCAGGGCAACGGCTTGCCATAATCCACACTAGTCTTTACAGCAACAGTCCACACAGCTACTGATCCTTCCTTGCACTGACCAGCTACTAGTCTGTATTTGCACTTGCCTGCCTGGTGCACAGCATCGTGGTCCCAAACAGCGTCCACACCAGCAGCGGCCCCACGCCCTGCAGCCCCAGCCACGCCACCAGGGTGGGGTGCAGGCGCAGCAGCTCCGACGCGGGCGGGTAGGGCGGACCCACGGGTCGGTGGCCGGGAGGGTCGTGCGGGTGCTGCAGCGGCTGCAGCAGCGGCAGCAGCAGCTGCGGCAGGCCCACCCACGCGGCGTACGAGTACAGCAGCAGCAGCCCCAGCGTGGGCAGGACCACGGACCGGCGGAAGCGGGCCTGGGCCAACGGACTGCGGGTGTGGGCACGGCCAGCCGGGTGGAAGGGACGGGAGGTAAGCCCTGGGGGCGCTGTCCAGAAACGGGACAGGGTGAGGGGGCAGCACAACGGCATGGCAGCATCTGCGGCCTGGGGCGACATGTCACGGCGCGCACACAGAGCAAAGAGGTCATGCGGGAGGGGCAAAGAGACAGGGGTTGACCCTACGACCTAACCAGGCATGCCTCATGTCTCAATGAGGGACGGCGAAGTGTTTGCCAAATTATGGCACTTTTACAATGGATGATCAGGCCCCGCCACCTCGCCGCTCACCCCGCGGCCATGCCCCAGCCCACGGCCGCCATGAGCGCCACCGACGCCACGCTGCATGCCGTGAACGCCGACAGCAGCAGCGCCAGCAGCACCACCTCTCCGCCCCACGCACACCAGCCGCCCTCCACCGCCTCCATGCCACCGCGCACCAGCAGCCGGCACACCAGCAGCCAGCCGGGCGGCTGCGGGGGAGGGTAGCCGCCACCAGGTACGCCTCCGCCCCCGCCGCCTCCGCCAGCGGCGTCAGCGTCAGCATCGGAGTTGCCGCCGGCGGCAATGGGGCTCCCGCCGGTGCGGCTGCGCCTGTAACGCACGGACCCCGAGCCTGCCGCCAACGGGTGCGGAGTCGGTACGTCTGCAGCAGGGGCGAGGGTGCCGCCGGGGGCAGACGGGCGCGGCGCGGGTATTCCGTGCGGCTCGCACCGCAGTGTGCCGTCGCCGCCGGGCCTGCCCGCTTGCCGCCGCTCCTGGTGGCTGTGCGGGTGCTCCTCCTGGTCCTGCTGCAGGCCGACCAGCTCGTCTGCCGGAACGTCCATTGCCTGTACACACGAAGCACGCAAGACAAGTATGTCAATGATACTCACCTGGGACGGTCGAGCAAAGCCGATAGCGCAGTTGTGTGGCCGCTTAGGCAGGCAAGGCGACTTGTACGAACCGCCACAAGGGTGAGTGTCCATGCATGCCGCAGGTACCTCGTCGCACCACCGCACCTTTAGTACGCTGTAGGCGCCGTGACCCAGCCTGGAGAGCATCTGCGTGCGGTGAACGGGAACGCAAGTTGTCACAGCCAGTAGTAGCAGCCACAGCAGGTTTGTATGACCGTAAAGCTGTATGACGCTTGACCCTCAACCCTAACACCACAAGCCTTGCCTCAAGTGGGCACCAAGGTTGCAACGGCGCAGCGAGCGTGTCAGGTTGTGCAAGGCAGCTAGGCTGCATGCAACAAGGAGCACGGTGTCCACTGGCTTCACCACAATTACCTTCTTCACGAGGGACGTCGCGGGCGTGAGGGCGCGGCGCAAGGCACGTGGCAAGGGCCCGCGAGGGCCAAGCCAGGGAAGAACGGCGGCGTCGGGGCGGGAGGCGGGGGGCGGCCAGAATAGGCAGCACGGCTGGCCGGGGGCGGCGGCGGCGCACAGCACGGCGGGCAGCTGGGAGCGCCACCTGTAGAACACACGGCGGAACAAGGCAGGCGGTTGGCAACGCTGTCGGCGAAGTTTACAGCCGCAGCCGCGACAGGGCAAGCTATCAGCGCAGCTCCCAGCGCTGCTACGTACGCGATCAGTGCGCCAAGCTGTCAGCGTCCATGTCGGTTGGGGACTCCTCGGCGTCCAGTACGGATGGAGGTACTTCCAACCCACCTTGCGGCTTTCCGCCGTAACGCCAGCGCCGCCAGCGCCGCGAGCATCAGGCCCAACCGCAGCCGCAGCCCCGGCGCCGGCCGGCAGCCGAACAGCTCGCCCGCGCCCGCTGCCGTACCTAGCAGCACCCGCCAAGCCGCCGCCATCTGTACGCCAGCTGCACCTGGGTCCTGCGGCTCGCACAGCGGGAGGCCAAGCCACGCCAGGAGGGCCGCGGGGCTCCAGAGGAGGACCCCCTGGCCGCCTCCCTCGCCCGGGGCCTCCCCGCTCCCGCTGTCCGGCACCTGTGACAGCTGCAGCAGCCAGCGTGACACGATGCCCAGCTGCAGCGCGTACAGGACCAGCAGCCACAGGGACAGCAGCAGCTGGCATCCGGCGTAGAACGCTCGCACAGCTCCGCTGTCGCCCACATGCGTCCCGCTGCGGGCCGCCAGGCCTGCCGCGGCAGCTGCCGCACGCCCTGGAACGCTCGTCCAGCCGCCGGCGGGCGGTTGGTACGGCAACGAACCGCTCTGTCCGGCTGCCGCATTTGTACCTGCGCCCTCGCTGCTGCTGGACGAGCCGCCGTCGCCGTCATACGGGGAGGACCCGTCGTACGGCCGCCGTACAGATGTGCGCGCGGAGCGGCTGGCAGGCACGCCCTGCCGCCGTTGCCACGTGCCCGTGCCCGGCTCGCCGCTGCCAGTCGGCGCTCCGTCAGGTCCGGACCCTATACCCTGCTCCTGCAGCTGCTGCCTGTGCTGTGAGCTCCCGAACCAAGACCACGGCGCAAGTGACGGAACCCGTGCCGCCAGGGCAGCACCCCAGGACCCGACGTCCCCAAAGCCTTCCACCACCCCGCCTTGCTCCGCCTCGTGCACATCGCCATTCGGACTGACCGCCTGCCGCTTCGCAGCCGACGCCCCCGCCCGCCATGCGCCCGCCACAGTACATGCCGCCGCGCCCGCCAGCACTGCTACGGCAAGAGCGCCTGGATTAGTCATCAGTACGGCAAACACAAGCACGGCTGTAACGGCGTCCACATTGAGGATGAGAAGGCGCTTGAGGAACCAGGCCGTGGATTCCTGCTTGTGCAGCCGGCGGCAGGCGGCAGCAGCTGCGGCAGCTGCTCGGGCCATTGGCGCCCAGCTCGGGGCTGCCTCGGGGGCCCCGGGGGCCGGTACGTAGGCGGAAGCTGACGCGGGGGCAGCGGCAGGGACGGAGGACCACAGGCCAGTCGACGTGGTCGCATGTGCTCCTGGTGGTGGTGGTGGTGGTGGTGCTGCTGCTGTGCGCTGTTGCTGCTGCTGGGTGGCTAGCTGCGTCCAGCCGTCCGCGTCTTCCTCCTGCTGCAGCTGCTTGTGTCGCCAGCGGCACGCGGCCGAAGCGGCAAAGATCCACCTGCGGTGAAACGGGAACGATGCCGCACAGCGTTTGGATGCAAGTCACAAGCCACCATTATCTTGGTGGACTCTTGATCCAAGGGAGCTTTCTGCTTAACCCATGACTATTGGCGCCTCAAAGCGTCGTAGGCAATCGGCAAATTACAAACGACAATTCTCTGCGCTTCAATGCTTTATTATTGGTAGCATTATGACTGACCTGTACAGCTGCAGCGCCAGCAGCACGGATGCGGGGCGCAGCAAGACCACCAGCAGCCGCCCCCCGCCCGCCACCTGCCCCTCCTGCTGCAGCGGAGGGTACCTCCCAAGCAGCAGCTCCACGCCCAGCCGCCACCAGTACGGCATGTCGTACGGATCCGTCGGTACGGCGTACGACACCATGCAGATGCCGTACAGCAGCGCCAAGTCCAGGCAGGCGAAGAGCCCCAGCGCGGCAGGACCCAGCCAGTTCAGGGCGATGGGTGCTGCTCTACCGCTGCTGCCCGGGCCGTTGGATGTCCAGGAGAGGTACAGGTGCGGGTGTGGGTTAGAACGTGTGCGGTGGTGGCTTAGCCGTAGGCGCGAGACGTAGTGGCTGTGCTGCGGCGGGGTGAGCAGCAGCGGCAGGCTGAGCGCGAGGTAGCCGCCGCCGAGCAGCCCGACGTCGGTGTCGTACAGCGCCAGTACGACAGATAGCGCCGCCAGTACGGGTGAGCCGAAGGACAGTACGGCGCGGCCTAGCCAGGAGCCCAGTGTATGAAGCCACGAGGCGATGGCAATTGTTTGGCGGTCAGCAGCAACAGGCGCACCACGCTGTGCGTCCTGCCGCGACGCATCTAGCTGCCCAACTGAAGTCCTAACAGCTGAACCCTCTCCTGATGCAATGGCTGCACCGTGGCGACGGTCTGCAACGTGCTCCTCCGTCCTTGCACCGCCCGCTGACGCCTCCTCGGCGGCTGCGGCCGCCGCCTCCGCCGCCTCGGCCGCGTGTCTTAGCGCCTCCCCCACCACCGCGTGCGCGGTGGCGAGCACCAGCGCCCCCAGCAGCGGCAGGCAGTCACCAGCCAGCGTGGGTCGCCACAGCCCCAGCAGCCGCAGGACATCAGCGTAGCGCTCGGGCAGCAGGAACCCGAGCCCCGGAAGCTGCCCGCACACGCCAACGTACAGCAGCAGCAGATGCCCAGACGCGAACAGCCGAAGCACCCCATGCATGGGAGGTGCCCCCGGCAGCGGCGGCAGCGGCGGCAGCGGGGAACCAGCCGCCGCGGCGGCAGCGGCGGACGTGACGCCAGTGCCGTACAGCCCGGCGTAGCGGCTGCTGCCTGTGTCGTAAGCCGCCGTACGGCCTGCTGCCGCTGCGTGGATGAACTCGGCAAACCGCCTCGGAAGTACGGCAGTGGCCCGTGGGTCGGGCGCGAGCCGTACCGCCGTACTGCCGCAGTAGCACAGGAACCACAGGAGGTACGCGCCGTGCAGGAGGTCGACCCGGAAGGCGGAGATGAGCACGAACGAAAGCGGCACGAGCACGTGCAGCGCGTGGTACGTGAGTACGGAAAGCGTTAGCGCCGTACAGGTGGATGTCATGACACTGCCGGCGGCGCCGGAGTGTCCCGCCGCCACGGCTTCCGCCTGAGTCCAGGTCCCTCTTCCACCTTCTGCCGCTGTTCCCTCCGCACCTGCTACCACCTCAACCCTCTCCTCCCCCTCCGCCCCAGCCTCCGCCACTGCCCCACCCATCAGCGGCTCCTCTAACCCACCTGCCCCGACCCTCCCATCCCCCCGTCGACCCCTGCGGCCTCCCGCCATCCCACCGCTACCTCCAGCCCCACCGCTGGTGCTCCTACCCCTGCCCCTGCTGCCGCCGGGTTCCTTGCTCCTGCTGCTGCTGGTGTTGCGTGCCAGCCCTGCCACTAGGCACGTGGTAACGGCGAGGCCGCCCAGTGGCAGCGCCACGGGCGGCGGGCTGGCGAACATGAACAGCCCAATGGAGTGCAGCACGGGGGGCAGCAGCGCGCGGTAGGACCCCGACACGGCCGTCAGCACGTACACGGCGCAGCCCCACGCCAGCAGCAGCAGCGCCAGGCTGCTGCTGATGCGCCGCAGCAGCCGCCGGCCGTACCTGGCGGGCGGAAACAAGGGTCCAGGTGTGGGGACAAGGGGTCAGGTGGGTAGCTCCGGACGAGTGTGAGCGGCAAGGGGTACAGGTAAGGAGTGGGCAGCGGCACAAGGGGCATGGGGGCTGGGAGTATGACCGACTGGTCTGTCGGTGCGTGCGAGTAACACAGGGCCCTGAAAAAGCCGTGAACCACATGTTGGCCCCCGGCCTCACGTGCCGGGCGCCAGCAAGGTCCACATGCCCAGCGCCCGTTGGTCTAGCGGTGCATGCAAGTGACGCAGGACTGCTTGGGCCTTAACAATGGCAACCCACGGGTTACCTCCACACCCACCTGCCGGGCGCCAGCAGCGTCCACATGCCCAGCGCCAGCAGCAGGCCGCCCACCAGCGACACACCCAGCATGGACACACACGTCAGCGCCAGCGCACTGGCGGCGGGGTGCCCACACAGCCACACAGCCCACGCCAGCGGCCGCCCCGCGGCGCCGCCACCCGCCGCCGCCGCCGCCGCGACCGGGCCCTGGTGGCCGTGGCTGTGTTCGGGGCTGTGTTCGTGACGACTGTAGCCCCGGCCTAGGGAGGATCGACCCCTGCGAGGCAGCTGGGAGTCGTCACCAGACTGCCTTGCGGCTGAGCCGTCCCCTGCACCCGCACTGGTCCTCGCTACCTCTCTGTCGCCTGTTGCAGCGGTGTGTGGGCTGTGGTGGTGGTAATCATGCTCGTGGTGTCGCCGCCGCGCTGCCGCCCGCGCCGCAAACCCCATCGCGCCGTACAGCGCAGTCAGCGCCGCCAGGTGCAGTACCTGGGGTACAAGGTCGTACAGCGCCGTACCGCCGTGCAGCCTGTACAGCCCCAGGGCCCGTACGACAGCCTCCACCCCCTGCGGCCACTCCCTGGGACCACCACCCTGCCCCTGACCGTCGCCCTCCCCACCAATGGGCGGTGGAGACAGCTGTGCAAAGTACAGGGCTAGTAGGCACACGGCTGCATAGCCCTGCCCCAGTCGCAGTAGCGGCGGCAGCCCTCCGGGAGAGGGGCAGTTCCACCGGAGGGCCCAGCCCGCGAGCGCGAAGGAAGCTGCCAGCAGCCAGGGGAAGTTAAAGGCAGCTGGCCACAGCAGCACCACGAGGGCCAGCAGCAGCCCGGCAAGCACGTCGCTGGTGGACACGCCAATCGGCACGCCCGCCGCAGGTGCTGTCTGCACCTGTGCGGCTGTGGATGTGGGCGCGGCTGCACGCTGTGGGTCATCGGCTGCAGCAGGAACGCCAGCGGAGCCGACAGTGGGGCTGTGGCCAAGTTCCTGTCCTGCTGCTGCTAGGGTTGTGAATGCTGAAGCGCCTTCCCCGGGTCCAGACGTGTGATATGCTCCTGTTGAAGCGTGTCCCCCTTCGGGGCGGCTGGCGCCCGCCTTCCGCCCGGTGGGCTGGGTTACAGGCTCCTGGGACGCAGGAGGACTTGGCTGCGGCGGCGGTGGGGGCGGCGGCGGCGGCTGCCGGTGACCCTCCGCGCCGCTTGGCCTGTGTCCAGCACTAATGCTGCCGCTGCTACTGCCAACTTTCGCTGTACGGCAGGCGGCAACGGCACGTTGGGCCTCGACGAAAGAGGCCAGGGCGCTAAGGAGCGGGGGCAAGAGGACCTGTTGGGCCATGGGCATTGGTCCTTGTAATAGGCAATACGACCGTACTTTCCAACCGATCGTACTTTCCAATCGATGGAATGGAATAGAGCGGTCTGATACATATTAAAGCTCAATGGGCATTGAACTGTGCGCTTGGGGAAATCCCAGTGCGGGTAGAACACTCCGGGCGGCAATGCAAGCCTCTCCCCAGCTAGCTTGCGGTACGGCAACATATCCGGGAGAGCCACATACTGCACGCTCACTGTACGGCAAAGCAAGTTGTCAATGGCACGTGCCACCCACCGCGAGCAGTCGCCACGTGCCTAGGGCCGTCACCTCCTGCACGCCCAGCAGCCACCATAGGAGCGAACCGGGCCCCCAGCCTCGCCCTCCGCCCTCATGCCCTCCTCCCTCCTCTCCCCCAGGCGGCAGCAGCCCTGCCGTGGCCAACAGGGGCAGCAGCAGCTGCAGCAGCAGGAGCGCTGTGCAGCATACGCAGCTGAAGGACCAGAGCACCGCCGATGCACGCGCAATGGCAACGGATTGGCGGACGGGAGCTTGTGTGGAGGCGGGAGAGGAGGAGGGTGGTGTAGAGGGGTACGGGGCAGCGGGGCGGGGCTCGCGTGTGGTGGCGGTTGCGAGCGCGCCCCATAGGAGGTACAGGAGTAGGAGCACGAGACCTGCGAGCACAGGGACGTCCAGGTGTCAATGAACGGCCCTGGGTTGGGGTACGTAGTTGGTTTCATTACAGACTGCAGACACCAAAGGGTACTTTAAGGACGATACACTCAAGGGTACAGCGCATGAAAGTAGGAAGTTTTGGGCTCGGCAACTATGTGGACCAGGGCTCATACCGCCCCTTGACGGGCGGCACGTGTCGGGGTTCGCTGCTGCTGACCGCCTGACGGCCCATTAAGGTCTACTCACCTGCTGGGCTGAGACTGGCAAATGCTGCCAAGGCTAAGCATCCAGCCGCCAACAGCGCCCTGCCGCTGTATCGCTTCGCCATCGTCCCGATGCCCGCCCTAACGGAAGCTCCTCGTCAGGCGCAGCGAGCCACACATGGACTCTATGGACAAAAGCCAGATAGTTTTGATGTCATATATGTTGCATGCGCCACCCAGGCGTGCAAGAAGGAAAATCGGGCTGTTCCGGTTGGTCAAGCGTTGGCCCTCCATGATAAGCCTACGCTTTGCCTAACTTGCTTGTATACATATCTACTTCAATCTTTCACAGACATCTGCTATGTAACGAGCCGCAAGATGGGTATAACCGTGTCTGTGCCTCTTGACATGAGCTCACCGGTCCTACGTCATGCACCTGACGCCCCTGCCTGGGGAAAAACGATTGCCGTGAACACAGGCACGTGTCCATGCTGTGGGCATGGTGCACAGGTGCAGCCCCTGCCCCAGGGTGCAGCTCTTCCCCCTCCTCCTGCTGAGAGCCTACCCTGGCCCATGCAGCGGAACTGCTACCTGCCTTTTCGTGCGTGCCTCTTTGCCGTTCAGATGCGCGCCCGTCCTGCTCCCTAGCAGTGGTGCAAACGCGAAATGTGACTCCCATGCGTTAGCAATGCGCAGGATAGGAAAGGCACTGTCCCATGCCCATGCAGTACCAGTCAAGCTCAGCACCGAGAGCATCCACCACTCGTGGTGCGACGCCACCTGTCCGCTTGCGAAGGAAACCCATGCAGAGTGCAGCCTTGCCTGACGTCGTAGGCCATTGCCGGTCGCCCAATAGCTACCGGTACTGAAAGCTTGGCCTACACACTGCTTAGAGCAGGCCCCTCGTACCGCGCTTTACCGAGTACCGTACGCGTCAGTGCTTCCTGCTACGTCAAAGGAGCTTCCGACGCTTCCGCTTTTTGTGCGCCAGCGGAGCTGCCCCTCCCCTCTGCCCCACCGATGACGACAGCTGCACCGTTGGCACGTGCTGCTTGTTGTACAAGTGAGTCAGCGCCTCAGGCTCCCGTTCGTAATGCTTTCCGCTGCTGAAGGTGTAGGTGTGGTCGAGGGCCAAGCCCTTGCTGAGCCGCTCCTGCACCACACTCCCCGTCATGCTGCTTTCCTGAGGGACATGCACACGCAAAGATCCACAGCAATCAAGGCGTGCCGGTGCAGCGCGATCAACACCGTTTGGTCCCCTTCCCCCTCTCAGCACCCTTCCCGTGGGCCCTTGCTGGACCTTACTCGTGCCATCAAGCCAATCGGGCTTCTCACCAAGGTAGCTTTCGGTACACGGCAGCTCATGTACTGTTCCTTCTCGTCATTCGTGTTCAGTAACCGTTACTGCTTAACAACGGCATGCCGACGCGCCTCTCCCCTGCCCTCACCCACCAAGGGTGCCCAAGTGCCACCACCCTGCTTTGCCCTATGCTGGTAAACCCCATCAGCTACACCGCAACGACCCACCATGGTGCCCACGAACGCCGTCGCCATCACGCACACCGCCTCCTCCAGCATGGCCAGCAGCGACACCGTCACGTTCGGCTGCGGCCCGCCGTACGGCCGTACTGCTACACTGCCGTACGGCACGGTACGAGTGTCGTACGGCTCTGGCTGCCTGGCGCTGCTGCCTTTGCTTTTTGCCCCGACGTTGGCACGTTTTGACCCAACGCCAACAGCGCCGGCGGTGGTGGCAGGGTCCATTGGGGCCACCGCGTCCCGGCCCACAGGTGCTGCATGTGCAGCCGCAGGTGACCGCCAACGCGGTAGGGTTTGTTGGGTGGAAGGACGCAACGTGCACAATGGAACCATGGGAGCACGTAGGCCTCAGGAGTAGGAGGCTATGGGCTGGTTCTACCCTTTCGTGCGCCTGCTGGGCCTTATACCAAAGCAGCGCAGCCGCCCGTTGCGCGTCCCACCTTGCACCACCTGCTGCGCCAGCAGCGCCTCCGCATCCTCCAGCTCCATGAATACGGGTTTCAGTCCGTGCTCCTGCAGCCGGTGCTGCACGACCTCCCGGACCTTGGGGTGCGCCATCACAAAGACGCGGGAGGTGCCGTACCGGGCGGCCAGGGCCGACACGCTGGCGCCCAGCCTGCCGGATGCAGGCCCACCGCATACGATGGAAGGCGAGCAGCTATGTGGGGCGCATCGTGAGCTACCATTATTGGGTAGCATGAGTCGGTTTTACCAGCATAGTGCGCAGAGCAGCGGGTGGATGTGAATCCCCCCTGCAATCCAGGGACCACAAGACTAATGCACGCCAGCAGCAGCAGGCACACGCTGGCCGTGCTGGCCACGTTTGCGCTGTATCACCTGCGCTCACCTGCCGTACAGGTAAGCGTTGTCGCAAAACTCTTCCAGCTTCTCCTGCAAAGGGACGCAAGAGCAGCACGTCGTACACCGCACAGGTACAGTACCGTATGTTGCCGAGCAGGGGGTATGAGTTACTGAGATGCCGTGCGTCGTAGGCAGCATGCTACCCTGCCTCACATCCAACCCCCATGCCAAGTCCATGCCAAGCGCGCCTCTCACCAGCCCTCATGCGTCCATATCCGCCAGCACACGTCCGGGTACGGCCGCACGTGCGCCGCCACAAAGCCCGCCGACCCGTTACCCGATCCCCCCGCCAACCGCTGCCGTACAAACGCCGCCGCCGCCGCCATGATATCCGGCGCCTTGCGCACGTGGTTCGAAGCGTTACGGAAGGCGTTACAGCATGCGTCGCCCCCGCACGGCAGCCCCAGCGGCCCTGCCAGCAAGTGGCTCGCCGCAAAGAGCCCATGAAATGTCTGCACGCCCACCACATCGTACGGCAGTAACAGCTCGTACAGCTGCCGTACTTGGTCCTCGCTGCAGCCCCTTGACCCGCCTAGCGGGGAGTGGAGCCAAGCGGCTTGTGGCGGCGGTGCCAGGCCCAGCGCCTGTGACAGCTCGTCCACAGCCGCCTGTGCTTTTCGTGTCACCAGCAGCAGTGCAGCATCCAGGGTGTGGTTCCAGCTGGCCCCGGGTAGCTGGTGAGCTAGCTCGTGCAGCAGCAGCACGCCGTGGGTATCCTGCGTGTGCACACGGTATAAGGTTAGCCGCCCCGTGCCACGAGCCGTGCCGTTGCGTGCCTGTGCCTGCGCCTGCGATTGACCTACACGCAATTGCTATCACGGTAAGCAGAACTTCACAGCCCACGCCCTTGTGGGTATACTGGCACTGGTTACCGCGCCTGCTGTAGTGCTGTTCGTTTGCAACTCCTTTTTCGTATACTGCTATTCCAGCACCTGCGGAAGCTTTGTGGGGCAGTGATCCACGCACCTTTAGGTGCTGCACATCGAAGACGTCCTGTAGGACACATGTGGGACGTGGCGTTGGGGCAGATGAGTCCTCAGCGCACAGGAGATGGCGGTTGGTCACAAGACGTACGCTACCACTTGATTAATGCCAATCGTCCTTCGCCGCGTGCCAACCGTTGTCCACCATGTGAAAGCCTCCGGATGCGTCCGATGCCACCCTTTACGGCTGTAGAGCATGCAGGCCCATTCACCACAGGAGGCGCTGTGCAAAGCGCTGGGTGCCCACCTGGATGCGCATGGCCTCCTCCGTGTCCTCCCGGTAGTGTGGCTGCAGGTCGGGCAGCGCCACGGTCCTGCCCAGCAGCTGCCCCAGCGCCAGCGTCTCCTTAATGGCGTTGACCTGGTTGTTCTGCAGCGGCCAAGGGATGCATGCAATGGTTGCGAATAATTCCGGGTTGACCTAGCTGACTACTGTAAGGTGTACATGGTCGTCGTGGTCGCTGTTGCTCCTCGAAGGTTGTGGATGACTGTGCGGTACAGATCAGGGGAGGCGGGCCCCGGCACAGGCTGCATGTAGCTGGGCTGCGTGCTCCCTTGGAAACATGTGTGCACTACGTGCCTAGATTTTGTATCACTGTGATCCAGTGCAACACTGTGGCAAAAGCCGGGGGTCCATAACCGGACTGAGACACCTCTTGGGCCTCAGGCATCAGCTAGCCGGGCCACTGTGTACGGTACTGTGACAGTGCCACTCACCGGACCATGCCTGTTGTCAGGCCCAGAGATGCAAGGAGATGCAGGGGGAGGTGGTGGTTTAGCATAATGTACGCAAGGGCACAACACGGACCGACGCATGCAGGACGGGGCACGGGAGTGAACGGCGGGCGCAAGGGTAGTTGCTGTACCCAGCGGAAGGCACGAAGGCAAGGTACCGTTGCTGAATCTCATTACCACATAAAGGGTATCAGGTACTGTCGCTTGCCCTCGGCCATCGCGCTGCCGTGCCACAGCAGCGCGTGAAGTAGGAGGCATCCACTGGGCATCCATGGACGAAGAAGCTGGCTGCTGCAAGTGCGGCAGGATACCTCATAGCTCAACAACTAGCGAACTAGTACCTGTTATAGCGTATGCACAGGCCATTGAAGGAAAGGTATTGTAGGCCTCGTGCGATGTTACTGGTCCTTACATGCCTAGCTCGCCCGGCTGGCAAGCCACCTCAGCCAATGTAAAGAATAATACATATATGATGCAGTCGATGTGGACACGAAGTGTTTGAGCAAAAGGCGACGCATGCGCACGCAGGGGAGCTCCCCTGCCTGCACCCAGGAGCAGGGGAGCTCCCCATGCAGCGGAGCTGTGCCGCCCGTGGTGGCCTGGTGCTGCCGACGAGAGCGTTTTCCGCGTCATGCCCTGTAGGCCATACCAGTCCCAGCGAACCCTTGTGGGATACATGAGGTAGTCGTAGTACTTTACGGCACGCAGGCATAGCTGCGTTCGTAGGCAAGCAGTGGTACCTCTTGTACCTGAAGATGTTGCAGGAACTTGCTGGAATTTGTGCCCCTCCTGTTTGTCCCGTGTCCCGTCTCGCGCGTGCGAACAGATGCTGGTAATAGTACGGTAAAGTTGAACGGAAGCCGGGGCCATGCCGGTTGGAGTAACACCTGTTTTTTTTTACCGTACCGGTATTCATGTGACAGCGGACCCCAGGCGCTGCACAATTGATTCCGCAGACCACCAGACCAGGTACACTGCCTCAGAGCCAGGCCTCGTGGGCAGGCGTGGCCAGGCCCGCCCTGTCAACAAATAGCAATTTACCCAAACGTACGAGGTTGAACCAGATGCTTCATTTCATGCTACGCTCCAAGGCACAAGCTCGTTGTTGGTTCAATTCAGTTATCAGCAGCACTGTGGCCGTGGGGTACGCCTGTGGGGCCCATGCACATGCAACTCTCCAGGTGCAATCAGGTGCAATGAGTAAAATGTCTCATGCTCCTCAGTTACGGTACAACCATACACTCGGAATGTATCACCAGACCAGCATTCACTACAGTACATCCAGTCTACCGCATGCATGTCTCGCATGCAGAGGGTACATGTGCTACTATACACCCACAGCGCGCACAGCTCTCGAGCCATAACCTGCCACAGAAGTTCACAAGTAAAAACGCACGGTGGCCATTCCGAGCACATGACCTAACGGCCAAACTCCAGGCCCTGTGGCCCAACACAAAAAGTGACCGTTTGACCGTTACTATCGACATCAGCTCACGCCGTCGCCGCCTTGGGCTTCCCGGCCGTGCCGTACACGATGCCGTACGCGCCCGCCATGCACAGCACGCCCGCCAGCGTGTTGCCCAGCGTCACTGGCAGCAGGTTGGAGGTGAAGAAGGCGCCCCAGGACACGGGGGCGCCCTGGGGACGGGAGGTAGGTAGGGGAGGGCACAGGGCCGGGGTGCAGGAGGTCAGTCCAGGTCTGTCCAGACCTACTCACACGCAGCGTGCTCGGCGCTGGCTTGCGAAAGCGTACGGGAAGCATGAGCAGGACGCTCCGTCCGCCAGTGCACGGGCTAGCGTGATACGTACAGCTGTTGACCAGTGTGTGCACAGCTGCATGCCGCCTTGCCACGTGGGCTAGCACGACCCCCACCAGAGCAGGTCCCCTGTTGCAACGCTCAGCTGTGATGCTGCTAGTGCCTGGCGTGCATGTAGCAGCAGGATAAAAACTGCCCGCGCAGCACCTCAACGCGGCGGCGCGGCGCGGCTGCACGTAACGTAACCACCGCACAGAGCAGCACAATCTGGACCCGAACAATCACCACATAGCCACACGCGCAGCTGCTCATCACCACTGCGCACCTGCACGATGCCCAGCGAGCAGAAGAACATGTTGGCCACCGAGTGCTCCAGGCCCATGGTGATGAAGGCCATGACGGGGAGGTAGGCCGCCAGCGCCTTGCCGGGCAGCGAGGTGGCGGCGCCCGCCATCCACACCGCGCAGCACACCAGCCAGTTGCACAGCACGCCGCGCACAACGGCCTGAAGGGTGAATGGCCAAGGGCGGAAAAGGGAGGAGGGTGCATGATTAGGAGATCACCTGGAGGGCAGAGATGCATGGCAGGACGCGCACCACGGCCCAACGAAACGGTGGTAGCGCAACGAGCACAAATGGGGTGAAGAACGATAGCGTTGTGAAAGTTCAAAGACGCCCCAAGGATGCACAGCAGGTCATGCTCAACGGTCCGACGCACGACGGACAACTGCCCGACGGTCTCGGGCCCATGCTCTCCCCCGCTCCAGGCTTCCCCGGCTCCAGGCTCGATGCGCGGACAGTCACCGCCCTGGGTGAACACGCTAACGTGCACGCTGCTTCCCCTATCAATACACCACAGGTACGCGAAGCAGCCCTGACCCATGGTCTGGCCAGGATCGCTCACCTAGCCAAAGGGTGTGACTGCCCCTTCCGTGCTCTCCCCCGCTCCAGGGACCACCCGCTTCAGGCTCTATTACAACGGAACCCTAACCATCAATTTTCCAAAGCTAGCTGCAGGAGACAGTACTCCTACGTGTGCTTGTGTGCGCTGCTACCCCACTACATACGCCGCCATTCCTTCACGCAGCCCCCTCCCAAGTTTGCTCACCTGGCCGAAGGGTATGGATGTCTTGGCCACGGCCATGGCCGCCGGCACCCCCGAGGCCGCCAGCAGCCCGCTGCCCGCCACCAGGCCCACCAGCAGCAGGCTGCCCACCAGGTTGCCGGCGTAGGACCAGAACCAGTTCTTCACCAGGTCCTGGGGTAGGTACCGCATGGCGGGGCGGAGGGCAGGAGGGCATGTTGTCGTGGGAGGTTTGGAGCACTCGCAGCATCGATTGTGCACGCGAACAGCATCAGTCCTGACAAGCAAGTTGCATAGCCACACGTGCCGCGACCCCTGACCATCACCAAGGAACGTGTTAGTATGCGCCCTGGTACGCCCAACACGATGACGCACGCACCTTGTGCCTTCTCCACCAACCCTCAACTACAACACGGGCACCATGGCCAGCCCGGCGCTCACACCAGACCGCACGCACCTTGGCGGACGCCTTCTTCTCCAGCACCGCCGCTGTGACCATGGCCGTGTTGCCGGTGTACAGCTCGGCGCCGCACACCAGCGTGATGAGCAGGCCGAAGGGGAACAGCGCGCCCATGACCAGCCGCGTCAGGATGGGGCTGCCCACGCCCAGGCCTGCGGGTTCAGTAGTGGGTAGGGCGGGGAGCAGGCAAGGTTGGTCAGGGTGCATTGGGGGAATGTAAGGATGGGGCTGTCCACGCCCAGGCCTGCCAGTGCAGTACCGGTAGTACGTAGTGCGGGGGCCGTGGGCAATTGCTGTGGCAGGGCGTGGTTGCGGCTGTCAGGATGGGTCTACGTACGCCCAGTCGCCCAGGCCTGCCGGTGCGGTAGTGGGCAGGGCGAGGGACATGAGTGATTGCTGATTCAGCGTGCACTCGGTGTCCATGTGGTGGGGCTGCCCACACCCAGGGCTGCATCTCGCTGCACTCCCGCGCGCCACTCCCTTACCCGCACACATGGTGGCTGCCGTGACGGCCATGAAGCCGCCAAAAGAGATGTAGCAACCAGCCATGATGCCCATCAGGAATGTCTTGAAGGCTGTCCGGGTATGGGGGCAGGAGAAGCTCATAACCAGAGCGAGGACTGTGGCCAACAGCTATGCGCTAGGATGCGAGGCATGCAAGCAACGGTACGGTACACCAGGGCACACCTCGGTTCTGCACCCTCCAGAACTGGGCTGTGAAACAGTGGAACAGCTACATGCGGGTGATTGCTAACCTGGCATTGCGGCTTTGGCAGCTCCCGCCGTGACCACGTTGTTATAGGCCGCAGGAGGCGGCAGCACACCCGGGAGGGGGGCGGGTGCAGGTGCGGGTGCTGCTGCCGCAGCAGGGGATGTCCCTTGAGCAGCGGCAATGGCGACTGGGGCGCCGTTGCCATTTGAGTTTGGTAACGCTGAGGCTGTTGCTGTCGAGCTGCTGCAAATGATGCCCAGAGACCTCCGGGTCAGCGATGGCGCGGCGACGTGCGTGCGGCGCACTAGGCTGAAGGCCCGCGCGGAGGTTTGTTGGCTAAGCATGGTTGGCTTGAAATCCTCTTGTTTAACTGCAAAGCCTTCGAAGCACCGCTGACGTTTTAGGGTTCGTTGTAGACGAGGTGCACGTGCACCCTATTGCATACGGTGTGGCAAGCCGATCAGCATTCAGTCTTGTGAAAATCACATATATCCTATGCATACGTATCCTTTTCTTCGCTCCCATGCAGGGCCCCACGGGCCCTTTGCAAGTGCCCCGTGGCCCTTACGGCAGGGCGCCGTTTCAGAGCGGCGCGATTGAGCTGCTTCGCCCCCCTTAGAGCACTGTCACATTTATTTACAAAATACAATGGATTGCGCGGCATGTATGAAAAATTCTGAGTGTAAAAGATGGAAAAGCTGGCTGACGGTTGGGCGGTTGGGGCCCTGGCGCCATTAATAGCCCCACTGCCTTGATCAACGCACTACGCGTAACCCGTACACAGGGTTACCGCTACATCTCATATCAAGCATACGCATACAAGGCGTCAACCTGAAAGGAGGACCTCCAGGTAAGCCCCCTCCCCAATCGGCTGGGCGTGCCATGCCGCAAGCGGCCTCACCGGCAGGCGGTCGTGTAAGGCACAACCTCTCCCCAAAATGGATCTTACATTGTTTAACACATTGAATTTCTCCTGTGATTGCTGCCCGGTTGAGGGGCAGCCCGCCCCGACCGGGTACGGCAGGGAAACAGCGCCAGTACTGTGTGAATGACCACAGCGACCACGACTTGCGCAAGCTGTATATTCAAGTATGACAGCGGTGATATGCTTGCTTGATGGTATGACACGACCTTGACTACGCTTAGGCGCATGTGCAACCTCCCAGTTCAAGCAGTGCTTAAAAAGCTGTGTCCTTTGGTGCGGTGGGAGCTGAGCCATGGGGCTGGCGCTGGGGCAGCTCCAGCTTCCAGGCTCCACGCAGGTGCAACAGCAGCTGGGACGGAGGGCCGGCTGCATCCCGGCTGGATTGGGAGCGGGGAATGGGGCCTGGGGCAGTGGCAGGAGGATAGGAGGACGAGCCAGTTGGGGGAGGGCCAGGCCTCGGGGCTGCAGCGGTCGAGGCAGCGGAGGGCGGCGAGCCGCCTGAGGCACTGTGGGCCCAAGCGCAGGGGCCGCTGCAGCCGGGGCAGGGGAGGAGGGGGAGCCGGGCTGGGACGGTGACGGGGCCGGCAGCGGGGGTTGGTGAAGCAGCGGATACCAATATGGGCGGGTCCTTGCGGCAGCAGCTGCGGCAGATGCCAGGGCTGGCCGCCTGTGGCGCTCGCTGCCGGTATGTGCGCCTGCACGTCTAGGGTTGCCGCTCAGCAGGGTATGGGCGTCAGAAGGGCGCCCCTTCTGATGGGCGTGGGGTATGGAGTGCAACAGGGTGCAACTGAGTGCAACCGCAGGACTGCCATTGGCGTGGCGCGCCCGGAAGCTCGACAGCAGCCGGGGGGCTGGCACAGCGCATCCTGGTGTATGATCTCACGAGCAGAACACTGGTATTTGTCCTTGACAGTTGGCACAAGACGGAAAAAGGCAGTTGCGCAGCTGTACCGCGGGCCTGGCAGGGTCGTGCGCTCGTGCCTGGCTTCCTTACAGCCGCACCCTCGTGATGTGTACTGCACCTACCGTAGTATTACTGCGTTACACGCATAGGAGACGGGCGAGGGGTCGCTGGTGCGTTTGGAAGAAGACGTGAGTGTGGGAGACATGCTGCAGTCGACATGCGTGTTGGGTGGCTGTATTGCCACGTGTGTATCCTGCGATCGGGGAGGCGATGGGGAGTTCGGGACGGCAAGTCGCATTGGCGGTCGGCGCCTGCCGTGCCATCGCTATAATACGGTTAGCGTAAGACACGTTGCTTAGTGCAGACGTGCTTGTTCCGTGGTATGTAGACGGGAAGGCGAGGAAGCGGCACAACGTCCAGCCAAACGACCGAACCGATCAGCTTGCGTGCCTGCTGCCCCCTTTAAGGATTCAGGAACTTAACTACGACTACATGACGGGGGACAAACCGCACTTTGCGTTCACCTCATAGTCCAAGAAACACAGCAACGCCCGCTCGTCACAGCATGGCGCCAAGCAGGTACCTTGCGGTTCTGGACGGCTTATCAACAGATATTGCGTCACAGCTAGGACGCCTCGCCACAACCCTTGAGCTTGACCTGGAGGGCACCAACGGCCCACCTGGCGCATGGCAGTTGACCGCCGACACACTGGACCAGGTCGCCCAGCGACTCGATAGCTACAGTTTATTCTTGAAGGTCAACCCGAATATCCTGAAGAGCATCGGCGACGGCGCAAGGGGCTTCAGCTCGGCCAGCAGCTCGCAAGGTATCGGCAATCCCCATCTCCCGACGCGAAGCCTGTGCCATGCGCTCCTCAAGTGCACGGCTTTCACGGTGCGGTGGCAAGGGGACCTGATGTGGCCGCCATCCGCGCAGCCGCAGCGGGGCCCTCTGCCTGGGACAGCGGCAACAAGCGCCGCTGCGTTTTGCGCCCCTGGGTCTCCAGTCCGCACTGGCGGTCGGCCCCCCGAGGCGCAACACACAGCGGCGCGGCCGCAGCTAACCCAAAGCCTTCGGGAGCTGAGCTGCACGTCGATGAAAACGCTGCATCTCCTCCTCACGGTGGGCGGCCTGGACCTGTCCTGCCGCATCGCGTCCACGCTACTCCGCATGGACACGCTGCAGGCGTGCAGCCGAAGCCTAGCCCAGGCTACGGACCGCCTGACTCAGGTGGTGCCGCGGGCCGTGGAGCTGCAGGACCTCAGCTCCGACCCTAGACCCTCTTCTTTCTCGGGGCTCGATGCAAGCGGGCACGGCGTGGCAGGGGCAGCAGGCGGCAGCTCGATGCGGCAGGCGGCACCTGATGACCCTGAGCCCAGCCTCACAGGGGCACAATCCATGCCCGCCATCGGCCTGACCGACACACAGGCCGCCCCGGGCGCAACTCAAGGTACCGGTCCGCTGGGGCCTGCCCCAGACTTCCTAAGGCAGGGGCCAGGAGCGGCGGAGGAGGGTGGAGGCAGGTCGCGGCCTGCTGCCGCCGCCGCCGCCGCCGCTCCGCACGCGGGTGCTGCAATTGGTCCTCCCGCGGACGTGCTCGCTTGCTTGCAGCACGCGCTGGAGGTCTCTGTTGTGGTGCTTGGGAGCCTGAGCAGTTTCGCGGCGCGCTCACGGGAGCAGGGGGTGTCAGGACAGGACGCGGAGGAAGGCGGCAGCGCGTCTGCGGTGGGCGAGGGCGGCACAATAGATGAAAGCGGTATGGGCAGCAGCGGACCGTCAGCCAGAGCTCAACACGAGGCCTTGCTGAAGCAGCTGTGGGAGGCGCTGGCAGGCAGCGCTTTGGTGGAGCACGCAGCCCGTGCCCTGCTGCATGGTGTTGCTGCACAGGGCAGCTTCGGGCATGATATGCAGGCCTGCTTACCTGACTTGCTAGGCTGCTACACGCTCATCTCCAGGCTGCTGGCCGACGACGAGGCCTCCTCAGCGGCTATCCTCGGCGGCCCCTGCGCCACCTACCTCGCCACCGCCGCGGGCCTGCAGCTCCTGTGTACGGCAGACGGCGGCCCGTCGTACGGCATGCGGAGCCTGATGACGGATGAAGAGATGCGGGCGTGTTGGCGGGTCTCGGGCGAAGAGGAAGCCGTACTGGAGGCCCTGGGTGAGGCGGGTGGTGGTGGTAGCCGACCGCAGCGGCTCAACGACGCACCGCTCCTGCCACTGCTGTGTACGGCTCTACGGCTCCTGCCACTGCTGTGTACGGCTCAACGACGCACCGCTCCTGGCACTGGCTCAGGCGCTAGCGTGCCGCCCGGCAAGCAGCCAAGCCGCCCTGGACCTACTACGCCGTCTGGGCTTCTTTGCTGTGGCAGCGGCCCAAGTGCAGCGGGAGGGCGTCCAGGGCGGCGGGGGGCATGGGGCCGGCAGCGGTGGCGGCGGCAGCGGTGGCGACGGTGATGGCGCCGGTACCTCACAGCTTCCCTGGGCGTTAGACGTAACCAGAGCACTCCGCGTCGCTGCCCTGGCGTGTATGAGGTACAGGGCGCGGGTGGCGGAGCTACCTGCGGCGGCGGCCGGGCGTACGGCGGCGGCCGGGCGTACGGCGGCGGACATGGAGGGGTGGCGGCTGACGTACGCTGTGATGCGGGAGGCTCTGCAGGGGCCAACAAACGAACTCATCCTGGCGGCGCTCGCGCGCTGTCTTGACGTTGGCCCGAACAAGCTACTGGTGGAAGGTAGGATGCAGAGAGCGTGTCACTCGGCTAGCTTGATGCACAACACCTTTTTCGACTATACCGGTTCGGGTACTCGGTTCGCTAGCTTGTTGGCTATCTGAGCGATGCAGGTAGATAATTTCGGCAATTCTCCTGCTGGCAAGCACACACATGTGGTCGCCACGCGTGCTTGACGTTTCCTTGAGAGCAAGACTGAGCGCTCGTGCAGCAGCACTGGGACCTGCTGTGTGGCCTCTTTTAGGTTCGTGCATCACGCCACGTGCATCAACCTGCGCATTGTCCATGCAGGAATGCTGCAGCCGGAGCCGCCCCCAGCCCTCGCTGCTGCGCTGTCGTGCGGACTGCTGCCCTGCCTGGAGCGCCTGGTGCGCAGGGCGGGACACCACCCCGCAGGGGGGCCCAGCGGCAGCAGCAGTAGCAGCAGCAGTACTAGTACACCCGGGTCGACCACCGAGAGCCGTATCCTTGAACGCTTACTGGGCAGGTGTGGCGTAGATGAGTACCTAGCCAGCCTGCTGACGTACGGCGATCCCACGGAGGCAGCCGCCTTCATCGCCAGCATGGGCAAGCTGCTGCGGGTGACGGTGACGCAGGCGTTTGCTGGTGCTGCGAGAGCGGAGGTGCAGCCAGGGGCCTTGGCCTTGGTCACTTTTGACGCAGCGGCATGCGTGCTAATACACCTGCGCGACTGGGTGCGGTGGAGCATGATGGGTCTGGGTGCCGGAGCAGCAGATGGAGGTGCGGGAGAAGGGGCGTGGGCGGGCGCAGGGGCGCAGGCAGGTGCGGCACCGGGGCCGGGTGCGGCTGAGGATGACGGTCCCGCCGTTGGGGCGACGGTGTTGCGATTGTACAGGGGCTTGCTGACATGTCTAGCGGTAAGCATGTCAGTTGTGGCAGTTGTGACTGCGATGAGGGAAGGCGCAGGGGGGCCCGCCGCTGCGACGGCGGCAGAGGGGGAAGGGGAACCAGAGGAGGGCGTGCCTGTGACGGCGTCGGGGGCAGCAGCGGGAGGAAGGGGCGTGGGGGAGGAAGGGCGCGTGGCTGGGACTGTAACGGGGGTGGCAGCCGGGGGAGGAGCAGCAGCGGAGGAGCGCCGGACCGTGCAGAAGCAGGTCAGGCGGGTGGCGGTGCTGGCCGCATGCGAGTGGCTGCCCTCGCTGTCAAGGGTGGTGGTGGAGGCGGCGAGGCGTCTGACATGGCGTGGCGACCGGATCGCCAGCATGCCGTACGGCGAGATCCTTGACTGCCTTGACGCGGCCGTGTCTTGGCTTCCCACCGGTTTCGGAGACGCGAGGGCGGAGGAGGCTGTGGAGGTTGGCGGGACGGACGCGGCGACCTCAGCGGCACCTGGCCCGGCAGCGGCGGGGGCCTCAGCAGCGGTAGGGGCGGGGGCCTCACCAGCGGTAGGGGCGATGGGCGCTGGCAGGTGCCGACTCGCGCGGCTGTGGCAGGAGGCACGTGTGGTTGGGCTCGTGGGGGCAGGCATGGTGTTCCTGGAGGCTTACCTGGCCTATGGGTGCGACCCGGGGCCTGGGGAGGCAGGGGGGTTTGCGCAGAGCACGCTGGTGGCTTGGTGGCTGCTGGCAGCAGGCCTGCTGCTGGCCGCCCGGTCACCGAGCGAGGTGCGGCGCGCCCTGGCGTGCGGCCCGGCCGCGGATTTCCCTGCCCACTGCGCCTGGAGCTCGAGCGTGGTGAGGAGGCTGGTGCGGGGGCTGCCGGACGGGGGCAGCACGTGCGGGGAGGAGCTGGTGAGGTTGCTGGAGGGTTGGGAGCAGCAGCAGGGAGAGGCGGCTGTGCCAATTGAGGAGAGCGGGATGGACGCCGTGGCTGTGAGCGCAGCTGCGGAGGATGTGGACCGGTTGTGCTTGGGTGTGGGGCTACTGGATCACCTATGGGCAGAGGCGGGCCAGCCGTGTCCGCTGCGGGTGTGCTCGTGGGGGCGGTGCACCAACCTGGCGGGGGACAGCGAGGCGGGGGTGGCGCTGAAGGGGTGCAGCAGGTGCGGGGAGGCGTGGTACTGCGGGCGGGGGTGCCAGGTGGCGCACTGGCGGGAGGGGCACAAGGCAGAATGCGGTGGCTAGGAGTGACAAAGTGTGGTGCGTGAAATGGTAGCTGCATTTGGGAGTGTACCTTAGCAGCCAGGATAGGTTGCAGGCGTGTAGGATGGTGGGTTGGCGGCACCACAGTGGCACCTCAGTGACACGTGTCGAGGGAGGAGGCAGGTCTTCGGACCTGAGGAAGCTGTGCCAGCTGGTGCCGGATGCCTTCTCCTTCTTACATGACATGCAGATCACTGGAACTGGACAGTGGTTACCCTTTTGTAGTTCTGAGAGTCAGTCCGCGCGCAGGGCTGCAGTTTTGGCACTTACTCGCACGCAACCCTGCACCGTATGCTGCATAATATGGTGGAGATACACTGCAGGACTTGCTGAAATGGCCCTTTGGGTGGAACCAGAAGGTCTCTGTACTGCCATGTGTTGCCCTGTAGCCGTATTGCATGGATGAGCCATCCATGTGTTCTGTGTCTTACCGCTTTGTTACCAATGCACCCGGGGAGGACCCTTGCGCTGTCCTTGGTGCGCCCAATATGTTGGTGGTCAGGGCATGTCTTTTTTTTTCTTACATGGTAGGATCCGGAACTCAGCATGTAAGGACCCGTATACGAGCCAGGGGCTCCAGGGTCAACGCCAAGACCCAAGACAC